>Ga0209345_10000432_pt1 | contig 54430 bp, 58 predicted proteins | sample Cruoilmetagenom7_FD_187294 | JGI IMG/M metagenome (GOLD analysis project Ga0209345, IMG submission 187294) | Oil polluted marine microbial communities from Coal Oil Point, Santa Barbara, California, USA - Sample 7 (SPAdes) (version 2) | ecosystem: Environmental > Aquatic > Marine > Oil seeps ... | reverse complement strand
GAGAACTCGTAGAACAAAGCCGCCTGCGCTTCCTGTCTCGGTCCCATCATCGCCAATCCTCCCGGTCGTTGAGAGAATTGAATCAGTAGCTGTACCGACGATCAAGCATGTGTTTTTCAACAAAATCGGCTCTTTGCTGCCGTTCGCTGCGGTTGCACACGGAATAGCCGCCAAATAGGAATGCGAGAGGCTGCTATGCGGACAAAGTGGCTATCGACGGCGATGATTTCCCACGCTAGTCAAGCACATGCGATTGTTCATCATAGATACCATAACAACTGTAATATTTTTTACTGTCTTGGCCGCTCTGACCGAACTCTACATCGCAGGTATGAACCCTGTTGAAGTCTTAAAGACGCGCATGATTATGGTTCCGATGATGGTGCTGACGGGACGGCCATATGGTGCATGGCGAGACTGGTTCTTTGCTACGACCAAGCCCACAGTTTCATGGAGTAAGTCCTTAGTTGATGGTTTCGCGTTCCTTACATTCCAGCTCCCAATTTATGGGCTGACGTTATGGATCGCAGGCGCGGAGTGGGATGAGATATTGACACTTCTTGCATCAACGGCAGTGCTCATGCTCATCGTCAGCCGCCCCTTCGGTCTGGTTCTTGAAACTGTACGTAGGTTCGCAGGTGTCAACGCTGGTTAATCTAAATTTGTCAGATGGCACACTTTGGGTTCAAACCTGCCATTGAACACTCGATGCTATTGCGTCCCTTTCCTGAACACTCCAATTGTTACATTCTGCCAGTAAGTAACACCCCCAACAAACCGAACTGAGGTCCCCCATGATCATCCATCCTGCAGGTTCCCGCCCCTCTGGCAAAGGTCCAGCCGAGTATTTCACCGGTACTGTGCGCATGGACCCGTTGATTACCGCGCCTGACCCTGCACGTTTGCGCGGCCTCACCGTTACGTTTGAACCTGGCGCGCGCACAGCTTGGCACACACATCCGCTGGGTCAGACGCTGATCGTGACGGCCGGCTTAGGGCTGGTCCAACGCGAGGGCGGTCCGGTTGAGCAAATTCGCCCCGGTGACACTGTATTCTTCGAGCCGAATGAAAAACACTGGCACGGTGCCGCACCTGACGTAGCCATGACCCACATCGCGCTTCAGGAAGAGCTGGATGGTTCCGCTGTGACGTGGATGGAGCATGTCACAGACGCGCAATACGCTAGCTAGACGTAGCCGCGCCACCACAACCAGACAATAAACAGCACCGCCACTGCGATGATGTTCGCGACGACCGCACCGGCCAGACTCAGGATGCGTGATTTGCGCATCTCGGTCACATCCAGTGCGTGCAAATGTGTCAACACGGCCTCATAGGCGCGATCAACCGCTTGGGCATCGACCTGCCGCGCAGTCTTTGGGTTTTGCGCCAGCATTTCTGCGCGCATCAACTCGGCACCAGAGTTGCGCACCCGCCGCGGCAAACGCCTTCCCGCGCGACGAAAGATTTGACGCAGATCACGCCCGCGCACATCCAGCTTTTGCTGCATCAATCCGCGCAACTTGCGCGACTTTGCGGCCATATCCTTATCCGTGATCATATCACCTTGTTTAAGCGTCTGGTCACGGCGCTGCAATGGCGCTACCCCTATCCACATGCTGAGTTTTACCGAATTCGGGGATGCGTCCCCTGACCGCCCGCCCCTGATTATCGCACATGGCCTCTATGGCTCTGGCCGCAACTGGGGTGTCATCGCAAAACGTCTGTCGGACACCCGCCGCGTGATCACTCCCGACATGCGCAACCACGGCTACAGCCCGCGCAAAGAGTCGCAATCCTATGAGGATATGGCCGACGACCTTGCCGAACTCATCACCCACATCGGCGGCCCCGTTGACCTGTGCGGCCACTCCATGGGCGGAAAAGCGTCAATGGTGCTGGCGCTAAAACACCCCGACCTGCTGCGCCGCCTCATCGTCGCAGACATCGCCCCTGTCACCTATGACCATTCCCAATCCCACCAGATCGCCGCTATGCGCGCTGTGGATTTGAGTACTGTCACCCGCCGCTCGGAAGCTGCCGAACAACTCGGCCAACAAGGCGTCGAGCCTGCCCTGCAAAGCTTCTTCACCCAGTCCCTCGATGTGGCTGCAAAAGAATGGCGCCTGAACCTCGACGTGCTGGAGGCAGAGATGGACCACATCATCGGCTTCCCCGAGGTCACAGGCACCTTTGCCGGCCCAACCCTGTTTCTGACAGGCGGCAACAGCGAATATGTCCGCCCCGAACACCGCCCCCTGATCAAATCCCTCTTCCCTGCTGCCCGCTTTGCCAAACTGCCAAACGCAGGCCACTGGCTCCACGCCGAACGCCCGCGGGAATTTGAGGCGGCTGTGCGCACCTATCTGGACGCCTAAGAGAGGTTAGATTTTCGCGTTAACCCTGGCGGTGTAAAAGCTGGCAACGTCAGCTATGCGGGCCAAAGCGCCAATTCGCTGCGGCTGCGCAAAGGTTAGCTACGCTTTGAATTCCATATCCGTCGCCTTGCTTCGTCTCGACTCTCGTAGGCGTGAATCACGCCTTCCAAATCGTCAGGCGAAAGCGCAGAATCCCCTTTTGCATTCTGGGTGATCTGCATCGTGTACCACGCTGTCACACCGCCTTCTGGCGGGTTCTTGAAACGTGGAAACTGTGGCTCGCCGCGCTGACCAGACAGCCAAAATGATGGAAGTTCCGGATCGACCACTAGCGCACGCGCCAACCCGATGAGATCAGCTTTGCCCTCGGCAATTGCGCTTTCGGCTTGAGCGCGTGTTTTGAACCCGCCAGTGACCATCAAAGGTATCTTTGTTTTTTCGCGGGCGCGACCTGCGAATTCCAAGAAATAGGGGCCGGAGCCTGCTCGATCAGACGACGAGGCTGCACCGGGGAAATATGTGCCACCGCTGATGTCGATAAGGTCGATTGCCATTTGGTCTACAGCGGCAATGACCTCAAGGGCCTCATCTTCAGCAAAGCCGCCCTCCAGCTGATCCGTGGCATTCAATTTGATACCAACCGGAAATTCAGGGCCGACAGCATTTCGCACTGCGTCTATCACTTCGAGCAGCAGCCGCATTCGGTTTTGCAGAGAACCACCATAGGCATCCTCTCGTTTGTTAAACAAAGGTGACAGAAACTGACTGAGCAGAAATCCATGCGCCGCGTGTACCTGCACACCTCCAAACCCAAGTTCCTTTGCAAGGCTGGCGGTGCGGGCAAATTCGGCGGGTAGTGCGTGTATCTCGTCCATAGTCAACGCGCCGCAAGTGAGGCCGGGTAAGTCCATTGCGCTCGGACCTTTTGGTGTGCTGATCCCCGCATCCGCCATTGCGCCCGCGTGCCCGAGCTGGAGCCATAGTTGTGCGCCGACGGTTGCACCTGCTTCGGCAAGACAGTTGAGCAAATCTCGGTCTGATTGGTTGTCCAAAATCAGGTTGCCGGGCTTCTCTGCAAAGTAGTGTGTGCCTTGAACCTCGCCGATGATGGACAATGCCAGACCGCCATTGGCCCAACGTTCGTAAAGCCTAATCTGATCGTCAGTTGGGTTTCCAGCGCCGTCGCCAAGAGAGTCCGACATCGCTGACTTGGCGATCCGGTTCTTTAGCGTAACGCCGCATGGCAATGTTATCGGCTGGGTAAGTAATGATATTTGCTTTTGAGACATGAGCCCCCATAATTCATTTGTTGTATTACCGGCCTTATGTATCAAGCGCACCAAGATTTACCCAACAATATCAGCTAGATTCCTCGTATGGAACATACAATATTCGGACTGATCAAGAAACGCGGCGAGATAGCAGGCCAGCACAAGGTTGCGCTAAAAGCCGCTGATGCCCTTAAGGCCGATCTGGACGCCATAGACCGCGCTCTGGTGCTGTGCGGCTACAAGGACGACCCCAAGGGCATAGCGCCGCGTGGCAAGTACAAGCAGCTATTCGGGCGCAATGAGTTGAAGCTGACAATCATTACAACGCTTCGTAAAGAGCCTACGGATGACGAAGCGATAGCGGCGCAGATCATGGCCGCGAAGGGCTGGGGCGATGATATCCACGCCGATGTGCTAAAGCGGGTACGTGACGCGCTGCAACGTGCGCAGAAGGACGGGCATGTGGTGCAAGACTTCGGGCCGGATGGGTGTTTGTGGCGACTGGCTTAGGTCAGACTGATGAAATTCAGAACTATTCAGGCTTATTGCCGTCTTTAGTGAAAAAGCCAGCAACTCCCTTGCAAAGCTCTACAAACCCAGACGGCCCGCCTTGTGATATCGCATAGAACACGGCTAAGCCGATAATTAGCCAAAAACCAGCAGCACCTTTTATTACTGCGTAGCCAAGCATTGCAAGCAGGGCGAGGGCCGCTATGACACTTATCACAAGCCCAGAGTATGCTTGGAAGCCACCGAATCTAAAGCGTGCAACAGCCATTTCGTCCGAGCGTTGCTCCGACTTTTCGTTCATTCTTTTTATGAAGCCAGGATCATGTTTTTCTAACGTTTCAATGAGCAAGTCTGGGCGCTCAGTGTACTGAGATATCAAAGCAATATAGTTGTCGCCTTCGGGGGTGTTGACTCTTTGTGGGCTGTCTGGACCAAGTATTTCTCCGTCCCTTGGAGGGTCCGTGTTTTCATCGGTCAACTTATTTACCTAACTTGCCTGCGAGCGTTTTTCTCTCCCTCAGCGTGTCAAGAAGCGCGTCATGAAGAGTCTTTGGGAGCATACCTAACTCCAAGCCCCACTGGTTTCGGCTCAATTTTTCCCAAGCCTCAGCACCCCTTACCGGATCAATTGTAAAGCAACCGCGATAGTCCCAACCGCTTCTCGAAGTAGGTGAAAAATCAAACGGCATCACAACCACCCTGCGGATGCGCTCTTGCATGGTGTTCTAGTCATTTTGAACCTCCAATATCATTGGCTTCATGCCAATCTTCCGAATCGTAACACGTTGTGGAGACATATGTTGAAAAATTTACCGCTCGGCAAGTCTTGCCGTTCAAGGCTTGACCATCGTCCCAAAAGTAAAAGATTTACTTAACATTATTAAGTTAACTGTCAGTGTTGAGAAATTCAAGCCGTCCGCTGCCAGTAACCCTTCCAGTTGCGCGACACAGGCGCGTCCATCGCGTTAGACACAACGATGTGCGCCAGTGTGCCGTTGTCGGTACGGCGGTTGTCTTCCAACCATGCGGAGTGGTTTGCATACTGGTGCAGGTAGTTTGGCGAAACGCCGTGGTGCTGGCCTTGGATCATGTTGCGCAGGCGTGAGAAGAACGACTCAACCATGTTGGTGTGCTTGCCGTGGTCGCTGTAAATCTGTGAGTGGTTCACGCGGTCCACGTTGTAGCCCATGTGAAGCACATCCCAGTGGCTTGCTTCGTCCGCTGACATGGTCGCCATGCGCGATACGTTCTCTTGCGCCATCGCTACGCCTTCGCCTTCGGTCATAGCCACGAATGGCAGTGTGCGGCCTGTGCGCTCACGCAGGGCCACTACAACGCGGCGTGTGCCTGTCTGGTGCGCCTTTAGGCGGCGATCAACGCGCTTGGCCTTTTCATTGTGTGGGCGAATGTGACCGCCAAAATACGCACCATCAATCTCTACATGGCCTTCTAGAACTTCGCCTGTCTGGACCTCACGTGCAATCGCCTCACGCAGCTTGTGCGCCAGCACGAAGGCTGTCTTGTACTGGCAGTCGATATCGCGGGAAAGCTGAACCATGCTCATGCCCTTAGCCGCGTTCACGATCAGGCAGATCGCGGCCAACAGGTCAACGAAGTCCATCTTGCGCGATGCAAAGATTGTGCCGGACGTGACGCTAAACTGGTGGTGACAATTCTTGCATTTGAACTTGCGACGAGTGGTGATCTTGTACGTCTCACCGTGGCTGCACTGGGGACAAACCGCCGCGCCGTCTGTTTCAGGCCAGCGCATCTTGCAGAACGTATCATGCGCCGCCGCTTCGCCAGCTTTGTAGATGCTGCGAAGGCTAAGGGTGCGTGATGCCGCTGAAAGAAGAAAGTGCTGTGCCATTGTCTTACCTTTGGTTACCTATATCACATATATAGTACATAAAGATATGGTTTACAATGGCAAATATCACATATACGATGCCTTTATCATATATGGAGATACATCATGCCAGATCAAAGCGATTGGGAGGCCAAAGCGGCGAACATTTTGAAGTCCGAATTGAAACGGCAAGGCATTACTTACGCCAAACTTGCAGATTTGATTGGAGATAAAGAACCGAATGTGCGCAACAAGCTGTCTCGCGGGAAGTTTAGCGCTGCGTTTATGTTGCAAGCACTGGCTGCAATTGAAGTTCACGATCTGCGGGTTTAGCGCCGAGTGATATTGCTTGGTCTTTAGTGATTTCGCAGTTTTCCATCCACTTAGGTGGACCTTCACTCCCTCCAAACTCTTCAAACCGGCGGGCCATTTCCAAAAAACTCACCTGTGTACTTGACATACTCTGAGGTTCCAAATCGCCCGCATATATTTTTTTGCAGATGTCATATAATTGACCACTTGCGATACCTGTAAGTTCTCCGTTCGAAATTGGAACACGCGCAAGCAAGCAAGAGGTCTCCTTAACAGTAAAATATTCTCTTGATTTCCAAAATTCGTGCAAGGACATTTGGGGGACTTGATCCCTCAACTTTAAGCTTAACGCATTTCTCTCATCCCGCATAATTCGGTACGGTGAACAGGCTAAATTCCAAAGAAACATTGCCAAAAAAGCTATTCCCAAGGGGGCTAGCATGTAAAGAGCCCAGATATTCGCCTCGTCAGACATTGGGGCAACACCATCTGCCAGATAGTGCAGCCCCAACCCCAAAGCTGGCAGGACTACGAACGCTATGTACGTGGCTGTACCGCCCAACAGTCGGTTCGTGTCTCGCCACGCCCTCTTCAAGTGAATCATTTTTGCAGGCTATGCGTGGATAAGGAGGATGTGGAGTCTTAATCATCACTCATCCCTCTTGGTGCGTTTGATACATAAGGCCGTGTATTACGTCAAAGCAGCCATTCGTTCAAAGCGCAGCATTCTGCAAACTGGGCTCATTCCTGCCGTTCGCTGCGGTTGCACACGGAATTACCTCCAAATAGGAATGCGAGAGGCGGCTATGCGGAGAAGGTGACCCTTGCCGCCTCCGCCGCCAAGAGCCCCTTTTCAAAGGTCGCACTTGCGGTGAAATGAAGCAGTGCGGGAAGCGGAAGTTCGTTATTGTTGCGAACTGAAATGGAGAAATCGACGAAAGCAACCCCCCGGGGCTGCTGTCCAGCCTTTCAGATATGTTAACGCAGCTTTCTATGGAACTGAGCCTGTTTCACCATTTGTCTGCACGGTACCCTTCGTTTGTTTTGGTTGGTGCAACGGTCCGTTAACCAGAAATCTGCCACGGTAGAAAAACAGGTGATCAAGACAGCAAGAAAAGCGCTGTTCGCCGCTTCACTTTACAATCGCGTCAATCCAATCGCGAAAGCATTCGACCGCGGAACGGGTTTTGCGGTCTGGATCGGCGACCAGATAGAAATTCTGACTGGTGGGGACAGCCTTTTCGAACGGAACAACTAAATCACCTCGCTTGACGTAGCTGTCAGTAAACAACGTATCGACAATTGCGATGCCGTGACCCGCTGCAATACTTTCGAGCGCAAGTAGCGAGGATTCCACTGACATCCAAGCGGAAGGAACAACACTTTTCACCCCCAATTCACCAAACATGCGCGGCCAATCGCTTTCGGAACCGACAATATTAACAATGTCTGCATTCTTAAGTTGGCTTGGTCCCTCTTGCAGGGTGCTGGCAACGTGCGGACTGCAAATTAGACAAGCATGACCCCGTCTTAGTTGCCAAATATCCCGCTCAGGCCAGTCACCGTTACCGTAGCGAATATCCACATCGATGGTCGCGTCACTCATCCGGTCGGACCACACGGTGGTCGACACCACCACATTAATCTCGGGGTGTAGGGCGCGGAATTCGTGCAATCGGGGTACCAGCACGATCACACCAAACGAGATCGACGCACGCACATGCAATGTCGTTTGCTTCTTGGTTTGGAAAAGCCCGTCTGTTGCGGTCTGAAGGTCGACAAAGGATTGCCGAACAGGTTGTGCATAGGCCTGCCCGATGTCGGTCAATTCAACGCCCTTGGGCAACCTTTTGAACAGCTTCATCCCAAGTGTTTCTTCAAGCAACTTGATATGCTGGCTCACAGCCGCGGGTGTGAGACTTAACTCATCTGCAGCAGCTGCAAAAGATCCGTGGCGCGCGGCGGCCTCAAAGGTGCTCAGCCAAGTCACATGCGGAAGGCGTCTCATGGCGATATTCCAATCGTTCTTGCAGCACAGTTGCCTGCATTTTTATTGTCAATCAATCCTCGATACGCAATCAAATTTAGGCCTAAGCCACAAGTTTGTTTGTTTGCGCAGGGGCGTCCGGTCGGCTTTTTTGGTGGCTCCTAGAAAGGCGGACGAACACTTTGGATACCTGTGAATTTGACTACATCATTGTTGGCGCGGGATCTGCCGGTTGCGTTTTGGCAAACCGGCTGTCCGAGGGCGGTCAGTTCACCGTCGCTCTTCTCGAAAGCGGGGGAAGTGATGCGCGTTTCTGGGTCAAGGTGCCTTTGGGCTATGCCGTTAACGTCTCCAATCCTGATGTGAATTGGGGGTATCGCACCGAAGCAGACGCAGGGTTGAATGCCCGTTCGATCAGTTGGCCCCGAGGGCGGCTCATTGGTGGGTCGAGTTCGATAAACGCAATGACCTACATAAGGGGTCTGGCGCAAGATTTTGATGATTGGTCGCAGGCCGGGGCCACAGGCTGGCACTGGAACAACGTGCGCGCGGTGTTTGATCGTTTGGAAACACACTGCGAAATCACACCTACAGGGCGTAGGACGCGCGGCAACGGGCCCGTCTGGGTGTCGGATTTATCTGACCGGATGATGCCCTTCTCGCGTACCTTTTTGGATGCAAGCCGAGACGTAGGTTACACTGTCATTCCCGACCTCAACGCAGACGGGGCCGAGGGCATCGGCTATTACCGCAGCACAGTGCGCGACGGCTTTCGCTGGTCGTCGGCGGATGCGTTTTTGCGACCGGCAAGACGGAGGAAGAACCTGCAGATCATCCGCAATGCGGATGTTACCCGTTTGACGATTGAAGGTGGTAAAGTCACGGGAGCGACCTTCGTTCGAGGGGAAAAAACCAGTCACATCACGGCACGCAAAGAAGTCATCTTGTGCGCTGGCGCGATCAATTCACCCAAACTGCTGCAATTGTCTGGCATTGGTCCAGCCGCGCTCCTGAAATCTCACGGTATTTCAGTGGTGCGCGACCTGCCGCAGGTTGGGCAAGGTTTACAGGACCATTTGGCTGTTGCCTATCAATTCGGAGCAACCAAGCCGACTCTGAACTCGCAGTTGGGCGGGACATTGGGCAAGCTGATGATGGGGGCTAAATATCTGTTGACGCGCAAAGGTCCCTTGTCCGTGCCGGTCAATCAGGTGGGCGGGTTTGTTCGCTCGGCCCCTGACAAACGCCAGCCCGACATGCAAGTTTACTTTAATCCGGCGTCTTATGGGGTAACGCCGTCAGGCAAGGCGGTTCTTGATCGCACCCCCGGGTTTCAGATTTCAGCACAGCCGTGTCGCCCGACAAGTAGGGGCCGCATCGAGATCACGTCATCCGACCCGCAGGATGCTCCCAGCATCCAGCCCAATTCCCTCTCGACAGACGAGGACAAAAGCGTGGCGGTTCAGGCCGGCAAGGTTCTTCAGAGGTTTGCAGCGGCAGACAGTATTGAGGCCGTGACGACACAGGCCAAAGCACCTGACCTGATGGCGCTGGACGATGATGGATTGCTGTCCGATTTCAAGCAACGTGCCTCTACCGTGTATCATCCGACATGTACCTGCCGGATGGGGCGTGATGATCAGACATCTGTCTTGGATGCACGTTTGCGGGTCCATGGAGTGGCCGGTGTGCGTGTGGTGGATGCATCTGCTTTTCCAAATATCACCTCTGGGAATACGAACGCACCGACACTGATGCTGGCCATGCGTGCCGCCGACTTGATCCTGGAGGATGCCTTATGAAACTTGCAAGCCTAGAGACTTTTGTGGTGGGTAACCCGCCGCCGCGCCACGGTGGTCGATACTTTATCTTTGTCCGCATAACGACTGCCTGTGGCATAACTGGCGTTGGCGAAATTTACAACGCGACCTTCGGCCCCGATATCTGCTGTGCCATGGCCCGCGATATGTTTGGGCGCCACTTTGAGGGGGCCGATCCCCACCACATCGAGGTCCTGTTTCGCAAATCCTACGGCGCGGGCTTTACCCAACGGCCAGACGTCAGCGTCATGGGCGTGTTCAGCGGTTTGGAAATGGCCTGTTGGGATATTGTCGGAAAGGCTGCCGATAAACCGGTTTATGAATTGCTTGGCGGGCGCGTGCATGACCGCCTGCGCAGCTATTCCTACATCTACCCAGCCAGCGGCGATGTCTACCCAGACCCTGACATCCCGAACGCCTACAACGACCCCACCATTGCCGCTGAAGTGGCCCTTGTAATGGTCGATCGGGGTTTCACCGCGCTGAAGTTCGACCCTGCTGGTCCGTTCTCTATCTACGATGGTCGCCAGCCCGGGTTGGATGACATTGCGCTTAGCGTTGCGTTCTGTCGTGAAATCCGTGCGGCCGTCGGGACGCGCGCAGACCTGTTGTTTGGCACCCACGGTCAATTCACCGTTTCAGGCGCGAAACGTATGGCGCGCGCGTTGGAACAGTTCGATCCGCTTTGGTTCGAGGAACCGATCCCGCCGGAAAACCCGTCCGATATGGCGCAGGTGGCGGCCTATACATCCATCCCCGTCGCTGCAGGTGAACGACTGTGTACCAAGCACGAATTCGCCCGCATGCTAGAGGTCAGCGCGGCGTCGATCCTGCAAATCAATCTGGGGCGCGTCGGTGGCCTACTGGAGGCCAAGAAGATCGCCTCAAACGCGGAAACACGGTCTGCCCAGATCGCACCGCACCTATACTGTGGTCCCATTGTTGCGGCTGCGAATATTCAGATCGCAACCTGCACCCCGAACTTCCTGATCCTTGAAAGCATCGGCACCTTTGATGGACCGTATATGTCCGCCGTCAAAGGTGGGATCACATGGGAAGACGGTTATATCATACCGTCAACAGCGCCCGGTTTGGGGCTCGAGCTAGACGACGACGCAATCGCGAAACTGCCATACGAGGGGAATGCGCTTCACCTTGAAATGGCGCAAGATCCTATCCCAACATGACAAAGGGTTTTTCATGCTGATGCTCAATAAATTCTACATTGATGGCGCGTGGGTTGATCCCGCGTCTGATACAACAATGCCCATTATGAACCCCGCCACGGCAACACAGATTGGCACGGTGAGCATGGGAAATGGGGTGGACGTTGATCGCGCCGTGGCCGCTGCTAAACGCGCGTTCGAGACGTTCTCAATGACCACCAAAGAGGAACGCCTCGCGCTTTTGGAGAAACTGCGTGTGGAAACCAAGGCCCGTCTAGGTGACCTTGCCGCCGCGATGACATCCGAAATGGGCGCGCCCGCAACGATGTCGCTTGAGGTTCAGGCCGATTCCGGGCTTGGCCACCTTGAGGATTTCATTAAGGCGCTTGAGGCGATGGAAGAAGAAGAGGTGTTGCCAAACGGGGATATCATCACCCGCGAACCTATCGGGGTGTGCGGCCTCATTACGCCATGGAACTGGCCGATCAACCAGATCGCCCTAAAGGTGGTTCCAGCGCTTGCCACTGGCGCGACCTGTATTCTCAAGCCGTCAGAGCACACCCCGATCTCCGCGCAAATCTATGCCGAGATTGTGGATGCTGCGGGCTATCCGGCTGGCGTCTTTAACCTTGTGCAGGGCGATGGGCCATCCGTGGGCTCTGCTATGTCAAAGCACCCCGATATCGACATGATGTCGTTCACCGGTTCCACCCGCGCGGGCACGGCAGTGTCACGCGACGCGGCGAGCGATATCAAACGTGTCACGCTTGAGCTTGGCGGCAAATCACCCAACCTTGTGTTTGCCGATGCCGACTTGTCCAAACGTGTCGCCGAGAGCGTTGAGGGCTGTTTTTACAACACGGGCCAATCCTGCAATGCGCCGACGCGCCTGTTGGTCGAGCGTAGCTGTTACGACGAGGTTCTGGGTTTGGCCAAAAAGGCAGGCGAAGCGCAAAAAGTCGGTGATCCTACGCAATCAGGCGATCACATCGGGCCCTTGTTCGATGAAATCCAATACGACCGCGTTCAAGCAATGATCAAACTAGGGATCGATGAAGGCGCCAAGCTGCTGGTCGGCGGTCTGGGCAAGCCTGAAGGTCTTGAAGACGGTTGGTACGTAAAGCCCACGATCTTTTACGATGTCGACCACGACATGCGGATCTCGCGCGAGGAAATTTTCGGCCCTGTTCTCGTGATAACGCCCTTCGACAGCGAAGAAGATGCGATCACCATGGCCAATGATACAGAATACGGTTTAGCGGCCTATGTTCAGTCCGGCGATGAGGCCCGCGTGTCGCGCGTTGTGCGGCGTCTGCGTGCGGGGACGATCCAGATCAACGGGCGTGGGCCGGACTACGGGTCACCGTTCGGGGGCTATAAGCAGTCTGGCAACGGGCGCGAAGGTGGCTTGCTTGGTCTTGAGGACTATCTCGAAGTGAAAGTGCGCCCACCCTTCGCAAAGTAAGTCACACTGCCGAAAACAAAAACGGCGCGGAAACTACCGCGCCGTTTTCACACATACAATACTACCACTTAAATCGATTTGGACGCGATCCGATAGGTGCTGCGCATCGCGGCGCGGTCCGTATAACAGCCACGCAAATGGCGGCTTCCGCTGTCGGCAACATAGCCTTCGCGGCCATGCACGATGCGGTGATTGTCAAAGACAATGCAATTGCCCGCCTCAGAGCGGAATTTCATCACAAAACGTTCGTCCTGCATCATGCGGATGAACTTGATGAAGGCGGGATAGTAGACATCCAACAACTCTTGCGGGAGGTCCATCGTATCCTGCAGGTGCTGGGAAATCGTTACGCCTGTCACGTTGCCGTTCTGATCCGTTTCAATAACCCGCTGGTGAGAGAGATAGTCAATCTTTTCATGCCGGTAGAAGAACGGGATTTTATGAGTGGCGAGCAGATCAAATGCGGCTGGGTCTTCCTCTTTCAGGGCCATCGCGACGGCGATACCATCAAGGAAAAGGGATGCGCCCCCGTCCACTGTATTCTCGATGCAGTGCAGGAACTGAACGCCCGGGGCCGCTTCTTCACCGGGAAGATCTGTGTGCATTTCCAGCGGACCCGCGGTAAAGGCCAGATTGGTCGGGTTGATTTCAACCCGAACGTCAAAGAACAGCCCCTCGCCGGATGGCGTAACAGGGCCGATTGCCTCAACCAGTTTTGGCAGGCTTTCCTCGGTCGGCTCCATGCCAGTGACGATGGCGATCCCGTCTTCGATCAAGGCTTGCGTTAATGCCACGCGCCCTGCCGGTGTGTTGATAACCTCTGCCTGAGTAACACGCGTAATTTTTGGCAGGTGGTCGTTGTACCAAACGCGTCGCGGCAAGGCGGCCACATCCGAAGGGCGGCCTGTGGTGGCAATATCTTCTAGAAGATGAAGGGGAACTTCGCTTGGGGTGTCTTCTGCTTCCCAATCGATCACCAAAGTGTCCTCGCGAAAGGCCAGTGACTTTGCCTTTGGTGCGCCGGCGAGTTGGGAAACATCAAAAACCCGCTCGCGGGTCTGTGGATCAATGCTGGATGTGCTCGCGTCGCGCAGCCAGTAATAATTGAAATACTTGGGGCCATTGGAAAGCGGGATGACCGCTCCGCTTTCTTGAAGATCAAACTGTGTCTGAGCCATAATCTCTATCTCTTGTTGGAGGTCGTTGTTTAGTTGGCGTAGATGTTGTTTTCCGCATCAAGACGCGCGCGAATTTCGCGCAAGTGCGCCTCGGCTTGACCGGGATAATCATCAAGCTCACGGGCCGTTTTTTCAGCGATGTCATCGGACAGAACGCGCAGTTTCTGACCTGTTTGCAGCGCACGAATATAGGTCTCGGCGGCGCGTTCGAAATAATAGAGCCGGTTGAACGTATCCGCGACCGACGCCCCCACCACAAGCACGCCGTGATTGCCCATCACCATGACCTTCTTGGCGGGATCAGACAGCATGTTCGCGCATCGGATGCCTTCGTCCTCAAACGCCAGCCCGCCAAAGGCATCATCGACAACGTATCGATTAAAGAAGGTCGCCGTGTTCTGATCGATCGGGAGGAGCGTGCTATCGTCCAGACAGGCCAGAACGGTTGACCAGATTGAGTGGGTGTGCATCACACAACGCGCATGCGGGCACTGCCGATGGATCGAGGCGTGCAGACCCCACGCGGTGGGATCAGGCGCATTCGGGCCGGTCAACACGTCAGGGTCATTGGCGTCCAACAGCAGCAAATCAGACGCGCGTATGTTAGAGAAATGCACCTGATTGGGGTTAATCAGAAACTGCGTGCCGTCCTCGTTCACGGCGAGGCTGAAATGATTGGCGACCCCTTCGTGCATGTTCAGGCGCGCTGCCCATTGAAAAGTCGCCGCAAGGTCGGTGCGTTCGGCCCAGTGCTGCATGTTCGCGCCGTCCACGATCAACTCGCCAACATTGGTTTGGACAGGCCCGTCGGGATGACCTCGTATCCGGCCTCCTCGGGTTCGTCATCAACCAGCTCTGTCGGGAAACCGGGGGCCGTGATCGTCAGGCCCGTGGCATCCTCAAGGCGACGGATGATATTGGGCGACAGCTCCCGTTCGCCATACTTGGCAATCCCGTCATCAAAAATTTCAACCAGCAGCGGGCTGATCTCAAGCGGTATATCTGCAGCTTCGGCCAAGGATTGAAACAGACCGATATCCTTTTTAACAAGGTCCATCGTAAAGGAAACGTCACGCGACCCGTTCAGGATCAGCTGGCTTTCGGTTTCATGTACGAAGGATGTCCCAGAGCTGATTTTCATCGCCTCATAGGTCGTGTTCAAATCAATGCCCGCGGCCTTCATCGTTACCAGCGCCTCACAACAGGTCAGCAAGTTGGCGGTCGCCAGATAATTTGTCATCACCTTCAGTGTAGAGGCCGATCCGATCTCACCGGTATGCAGAACCCGCCGACCCAGCGTCGTCAAGGTTGGCAGCATCCGTTCAAACGTGGCGCGATCGCAGCCCGCAAAAATCGAGATGTTGCCCGTATCAGCGCGATGGCACCCGCCCGACACAGGGCATTCAATCGCAGAACCGCCCTTTTCCGTAACAAGCGCGGCAAGGCGTTTCACTTCGGAGACTTCAGTCGTGGACATTTCCATCCAGATTTTCGTGTCATCCACATGGGGCAACATCGCCTCGACCACGGCCGCACAGGCCTGTGGGGATGGCAAACAGGTGATGACAGCATCGCAGGATTGCATAAGCGCCGCAGGGCTGTCCGCAGCCTTCGCGCCCTTCGCCACAAATCCGGCCACCAATTCGGCGTTGAGGTCACAAACCGTCAGATCAAACCCGTTGCGCAACAAACTGCCCGCCAGTTTGCTACCAACATTCCCAAGCCCTACAAATCCCATCCTCATATCGCGTTAATCCCTGAACCACTGCTTCATAAGCCTCCAGTTTTCGGTGACGGGTGATGGAAGTTAAAGCAACGGATTCAAGGGCTTTGGGATGGTTTTAATTAAGGGTTCCAATAAACTATAAGAGAAGCGCAGCCTCGCGATGCTAAGTCTGTCCAAGAATGACGGAGCTCTGCCTGAGCGATAAGACTAAGAGTGGCGATTCATACCGATCGCCGGCCTATTTAAAAAGAATTGCTAGGCTGTCATGCTATTGTCGGTGTATCGCGTTAGCATTGTCCCGCGCTGCGGTCATCAAGCAGTGTGAAATTCTGCACCATGTTCAAATGTCTACTTTATGGAAGCATCGCCGCAAAAGTCGGCGATGTCGGGTTAGAATCGCGATTTCAGGGTCAGTTTTGCCCGCTTCCCGAAGGTCGACTTTGTCGGCGATGCAGAAAAACGGTAAACTGGGCTTCAACCTGCGTTTCGCTGTTTTCTGCTCGAAAGTCTGCTTTCAAGCATCAGCGCAATGTCAGGCGTCATGATGTTCTCAATAAAACAGGCGCTGCCTTGGTACAGCGCCTGTCTTTTGTAAGCTCGGGGAAATACCTCAGAGGTTTTCGGCTTGCGGCATCCCTAGCACGTGGTAGCCGCCATCGACGTGGATGATCTCACCGGTCGTGCAGGCCCCTGCATCAGACGCCAGATAGACCGCCGTGCCGCCAACCGCTTCCAGTGTTGCATTGGCGCGCATTGGGGCGTTCATGTCGGTATGCTTATAAGTCTTGCGCGCACCACCGATGGCCGCCCCAGCCAGTGTCTTCATCGGACCAGGTGAAATCGCGTTCACGCGGATGCCTTCCGGCCCCAGATCATTTGCCAGATAGCGCGTAGCGCTTTCCAGTGCCGCCTTGGCCACACCCATAACGTTGTAGTTCGGCACGACCTTGTTGGAGCCCTGATAGGTCAGCGTCAGCAGCGTGCCGCCGTTCTCGACCATCAGAGGATGCGCACGGCGTGCCACTTCGATGAAGCTGTAGGCCGAGATATCCATGGAGTGTTTGAAGTTCGCACGGCTGGTATTCAGGAAGCGGCCTGTCAACTCGGACTTGTCAGAAAACGCAATTGCGTGGACCACGAAATCAATCGTCGGCCAGCGCGCGCCCAACTGGTCAAACGCTGCATCAAGAGACGCATCATCGGTGACATCTACATCCACCATAAAGTCAGAGCCGACGCTCTCGGCCAAAGGCCGCAAGCGGCTGCCAAAGGCATCCCCCTGATAGGTAAACGCCAGCTCGGCGCCCGCGCCGGCCATCGCCTTGGCGATGCCCCATGCGATAGACCGCTCGTTGGCGACCCCCATAATCAGTCCGCGTTTACCGCTGAGCATTCCAGTCATCTGTCTGATCCTAACCTTGGTATTTCGAGAGGATCATAGATCCGTTGGTGCCACCAAACCCGAAGGAATTGGTCATCACGGAATCAAGTCCGGCGTTATCAACCCGCTCAAGCGCGATCTCAGCAGGATCAAGCCGCTCGTCCAGTGTTTGAACATTGATGGAGGGCGTAATGAAATCATCCTCCAGCATCAGCAGACAGAAAATCGCCTCCAACGCGCCAGCCGCACCCTGCGCGTGGCCCGTCATGGATTTGGTCGAGCTGACAGGTGGTGTGCTTCCTTGACCGAATACACGGCGGACGGCTTCGATCTCGCCTACATCGCCCACTGGCGTGGATGTGCCGTGTGCGTTGATATAGCTCACCTTGCGGCCCTCGGGCAGAGATTGCAGTGCCAGACGCATTGCGCGCTCGCCGCCCTCACCGGACGGGGCAACCATATCGTGGCCATCGGATGTGGCCGCATACCCTGTGACTTCGGCATAAATCTTGGCACCACGCGCCAAGGCGTGTTCAAGATCTTCCAGCACAACCATACCGCCACCGCCAGAAATCACGAACCCGTCGCGGTCCTGATCAAACGCGCGGGAGGCCAGTTCTGGCGTATCGTTATACTTGCTGCTCATCGCGCCCATGGCGTCAAACAGACACGACAGCGTCCAGTCCAGCTCTTCTCCGCCGCCAGCGAACATCACGTCCTGCTTGCCCATCATGATCTGCTCTGCCGCGTTGCCGATGCAATGCAGCGACGTCGAACAAGCCGACGTGATCGAATAGTTGATGCCCTTGATCTTATAGGCGGTGGAGAGGTTCGCACTGACTGTTGAGCTCATGCATTTAGGCACAGCGAACGGCCCGATGCGCTTTGTTGCGCCTGTGGTTTTGACAACCTCATGGGCGGTCAGCATCGCTGACGTGGATGGCCCACCGGACCCCGCAACCAGACCGGTGCGCGGGTTCGAAATCACATCCTCGGACAGACCGGAATCCTCGATCGCCTGCCCCATCGCCAAATAGGCATAGGCAGCGCCCGGCCCCATAAAGCGGTAGGTGCGCTTGTCGATATGCGCGGCCGGATCAATCTTGAGCGTGCCCGCGATGCGGCTGCGGAACCCGTGCTCGGCCATTTCGGGCGACGCGACTATGCCGCTGGTGCCGGCCTTGAGAGATGCTTTGACCTCAGTGGCGTTGTTCCCGATGGACGAAACGATCCCCAAGCCTGTGACGACGACGCGGCGCATATGCAGCACTCCCTGTTATATTCCTCCCCCCTTATTAGGCCAGCGTGCCGCGCAGGTGCAAGCGGGTAGCGCATTGTCGCAGCACGGGACCGGTCGGAACTTACCTGCTCCGCCGCGTGTTTAGTCACCAACAAGAGAAGGATACCCAAATGTCGAAGTTCACCACAATGAATCCCGCGACCGCAGAACCCATCAACAGCTACACCCAGATGAGCGAAGCCGAGGCTATCGCTGCCGTTGATGCCTGCCATGCTGCTTTCGAGGACTGGCGCCTGCTTAGCCATAGCCAGCGCGGCACGCACCTAAAGGCGATTGCGCAAAAACTGCGCGATAACAAAGACGATCTGGCAAAACTGATGACCAGCGAGGTCGGCAAGCTCTACAAAGACGGCCTGACCGAGGTCGAGCTATGCGCTCGCATCTTTGAATATACCGCTGAAAACGGCCCCGAGGCGCTTAAGGACGAAGAGCGCACCCACTCAGGCGGCAAAAAGCGCGGCATCGTCACCTATCAACCGATTGGCGTGATTTACTCCATTCAACCCTGGAATTTCCCGCTGTATCAGCCCGTGCGCGTGCTGGCCGCCAATCTGATGGCAGGCAATGGCTGCGTTTTAAAGCATGCCGAGATTTGCACCGGCAGCGGACTGCGCTTGCGTGAATTGTGCGTAGAGGCCGGTCTGCCAGAAGATATCTTTAAAGTGATCGTGATTGACCACGATGTGAGCGACACCCTGATCGCATATAAAAATGTGCGCGGTGTGACCATGACCGGCTCGGATGGCGCAGGCCGCCACATCGGTGCGAAAGCCGCTGAAGCGCTGAAAAAGACCGTGTTGGAGCTGGGATCAAACGATGCCTATCTTGTGCTGGAGGATGCCGACATTGAGACGGCAGTAAAATTCTCTGTCATGGGGCGCCTCTATAACAACGGCCAGACCTGCGTGTCGGCCAAACGCTTCATCGTCGCGGACAAGGTTTATGATGCTTTCATCGAAGCCTATGTCGACCAGATGTCAAAAATTCCAATGGGCGATCCGATGGACGAAGCGACCAAGCTGGGACCATTGTCGAGCACTGAACAGCTTGAGACCGTGCGCGACCAAGTCGAGAAAAGCGTAAGCAAAGGCGCCAAGATACTGTGCGGTGGCGAAGTGCCAGACCGCACGGGCGCCTACTACCCCGCAACCGTTCTGGGCGACGTCACCCCCGGCATGCCCGCCTATGACGATGAAATCTTTGGGCCCGTCGCCGCCGTAATCCGCGCCAAGGACGATGAAGACGCCATGCGTATTGCCAATGACAGCCGCTACGGCTTGGGTGGGGGTATCTTCTCAGAGAATGAAGAGCGCGCGGTCGAGCTTGCGCGGACCCACTTTGACACCGGTATGATCCGCATCAATTCGTTCGGAGCAGCAGATCCAAACATGCCCTTCGGTGGCGTTAAGGACTCCGGCTATGGCCGCGAACACGGTGGCTTTGGGATGAAAGAGTTTGTGAACGCCAAAGCGGTGTACCTGCCTTCCTAATCGCCGCGAAATCCACACATCAAAGGGGCGGCGCATCTTCTGTACCCCCCGACATAAAAAGGAGAATTATTTCATGACTATGAATGTACTCGTCGCCGGTTCGACCGGCAAAACCGGAAGCCAACTTGTCGCTGAGATCAAGGAAATGGGGCAACTTCCTGTGGCACTTGTGCGCGAAAGCTCGGACACCAGCGTGCTGCCTGACGGCGTAGCGACCCGGATCGCCGACCTGACCGATCTGAACGATGACGTATGCGCTGATGCGGATGTGGTGGTTTTTGCCGCAGGCTCAGGGGGCAGCACTGGCGCTGAGATGACCGACAAAGTTGACCGAGAGGGCGCAAAGCGTTTGATCGACATCGCCGCCAAATCCGGCGTTCAACGATTTGTCATGCTCAGCTCTGTCGGGGCAGACAACCCGAACCCTGAAGGTGATCTTGCCCACTATCTTGAGGCAAAGCACGCCGCGGATGAACATCTGAAGGCCTCCGGAATGACCTATTCCATCCTGCGCCCGGTCGCACTGACCGACGGTGGCCGGACGGACAACATTAAACTGGGGTCTGACGTGGACAAATCTGCCCAAGCCAGCCGCGCAGACGTCGCCCACGTTTTGGCGGATGCGGCGGTTAACGGAACCTACGACGGTCAGTCGCAGGATATGCAATCCGCCTGACAGATATCTAAAGAAATGCGCCCTGCTCCGGTCCTTCATGCTCTTAACGAGCCGGATCGGAGCAGGGTCTTTTTAGTGTCAGCTCTCTGACAGAGCGACCTTCATGTCTTTGACCTGATAAATGACTTCGCCGTCCGCCTCTACGATGCCGTCAGCAACGCCCATCGTCAGACGACGCGTCTGGATCGCTTTGGTGAAGTCGATCTTGTAAGTCAGCATCTTGCGATCAGGCCGCACCATGCCGGTAAGCTTCACTTCGCCAACGCCCAGCGCATAGCCACGCCCCAGCCAGCCGCGCCAGCCAAGGTTGAAACCCGTCAGCTGCCACAAACCGTCGAGACCCAGACAACCGGGCATGATCGGGTTGCCGGGGAAGTGGCATTCGAAAAACCACAGGTCAGGGTTGATATCGAACTCTGCAACGATATGGCCCTTGCCGTGTGCTCCGCCGTCTGCAGAAACCTCGGTGATCCGGTCCATCATCAGCATGGGAGGCGCCGGCAATTGTGCATTGCCCGGACCGAATAATTCGCCGCGCGCGCATTTCAGCAGGTCTTCTTTATCAAAACTTGTGGGGTAATCTGCCATCGGGTTGCTCTCCTGCGCATCTTTATAATGGGGTCCAAGTAACACTCTGCAAAGCCGAGCCGCAAGAGCGCTCCGCGTCAGGTGGGGCAAGACGCCCCTCCACAAGTTGCGGTTTTCAGGCCGCAACCTTTGCCCGCGCCATCTGTCGCAGCATTTACAATTGAAAATCAGGATCATCGCCCTCTATATTGAGGCTAGTCCGCAAAGAGGTCCGACATGTCTGATACCTATCTGGAAACCGGAACGAAATGGCTTGCCACCGCAGGGCTGCGCCCGACGCGCCAGCGCCTGACGTTGGCGTCTCTTTTGGTCGGGGATGGCCAACATCGCCACGTGACGGCTGAAAGCCTTTTTGAAGCGGCAAAAGACGGCGCTGACAGTGTATCGCTTGCGACCGTCTACAACACACTGCGCGCTTTCTGCGATGCGGGCCTGCTGCAAGAGGTCACCGTAGACGGGTCTCGCAGTTACTTTGATACCAACACACACGACCATCCGCACTTTTTCTGGGAGGATGAGGCGCGTCTGACCGATGCCCCTTCCGATCAACTTGTCATCGCACAGCTGCCCGATGCGCCCGAAGGTGCCGAGATTGCGAGCGTCGACGTCGTGATCCGCCTGCGAAAAAAATCCTGATGCCCCACCCGCTTGTGAGCCAAGAAACCATCGACGCCTACCAGCGCGATGGCGTGGTCGTAATTCGTGGTTTGTTCACAGATCATGTAGAAACTCTGCGCGCAGGGATTGAGCGTAACATCGCGAACCCCGGTCCCTATGCATCAAACAACGAAAAAGCGGGCGAGACGGGGCGTTTTTTCGACGATTATTGCAACTGGCAACGCATCCCTGAATTCCAGCAGGTGATCGAGACATCTCCGGCCGCCGAAGTGGCTGCCGATCTGATGAACTCCAATCGCGTGCAGCTTTTTCATGACCATGTGCTGGTGAAAGAGCCAGGCACATCTATGGCAACGCCATGGCATCAGGACGGTCCCTATTACTTTGTCGAAGGGCACCAGAACGTCAGTTTCTGGTCTCCGCTAGACACTGTAACTGATGCAGCACTGCGCTGCGTGGCAGGCTCTCATCTATGGGAAAAACCGGTTCTACCAACCCGTTGGTCCAAGAACGAGCCATTCTTCGATCCGGCGCCCTATATGCCCGTTCCCGATCCGGATGCCGAAGGCATGGACATTCGTGAATGGCACATGGCACCGGGTGATGCCGTCGCCTTTAACTACGGCATCCTCCACGGTGCGCGGGGCAATACCTCGCCGAACCGCCGCCGCGCCTTTTCGCTTCGTTTGCTTGGTGATGACGCACGCTACACCCAGCGTCCCGGTCCAACCTCACCGCCCTTCCCTGACCACGGCATGACCCAGGGCCAGACCCTGCGAGAAGACTGGTTCCCGACCCTCTACACGCGCCCGGAATAGAAAATGCCGCCCGATAAAACGGGCGGCATTCTATTTCATCCAGCTTAAAACATCACAGGCGTGCCAGCGGTACTGGCGAGGGCTGCGCGCCCTACCCGCTCAATTTCTCAGGCTGCGTCGATCTTCACCAGTTCGATATCGAACTGCAGGTCCTTACCGGCCAGCGGGTGGTTTGCATCCAGCGTGACAGTCGCATCGTCTACTTCAATCACTGTCACCGGCATTGCCTGACCATCCGGGGTCTGCATCTGCAATTGGATGCCTACTTCGAGCGGGATTTCTGGTGGGATGCCTTCGCGCGGCACAGCCTGACGCATTTCGGGGTTTACCTGGCCGTACGCGTCATCTGCGCCGATTTTGACGACCTTCTTGTCGCCCACCTGCATGCCGGGGATAGCCACGTCGAGACCGGGAATGATCTGACCGGACCCCACGGTGAATTCCAAAGGATCGCGTCCTTCCGAGCTGTCAAAGGTGGTGCCATCCAAAAGGGTACCAGTGTAGTGCAATTGTACAGTGTCGCCTGCCTTAACTTCGGCCATATGTCGTCTCCAGTTTGATCGGGAAATTGGGGCGGAGGCCGCGTATCTGCGCAGGTGCTCCGAAAGATGGCCATATCCTTTCAAGCCACGCGCAAAACCACAACCCCCTTTTCGCCCTTTTCCACACGCCTACCCCATGCCACTGTGCAGGTCATTAATCCCCAATCTGCGCGGAGCCCCTATGCCTATCACAACCTGCATCTTCGACGCCTACGGCACGCTTTTCGATGTGGCAGCCGCCGCACGTCAGGCCGCATCCGAGCCTGAGTTTTCCGCCATCAAAGATGACTGGCCTGCGCTGGCCGAACATTGGCGGCTCAAGCAGCTGCAATACAGCTGGCTGCGTGCCATCACCGCCGCGCATTGTGACTTTTGGCAAGTGACGCAAGAGGGCCTTGACTGGGCGCTGGAGAAAACCGGACACGCAGGTGATGGCGCTTTACGCGACCGCCTTTTACAACTGTATTGGGAGCTGGGCGCCTACGCCGAGGTGCCGGCCATGCTGCAAACCCTTAAAGACGCGGGGCTGAATACGGGCATCCTGTCCAACGGCTCTCCGGCTATGTTGCGTGGTGCTGTGGACAGCGCAGGCATTGACGGCGTGCTGGACGCGCTTTTGTCGGTAGAGAGCGTTGGCATTTTCAAACCTGACGCACGGGTTTATGATCTGGTCGGAGAGGCCTTTGGGTGCGCCAAGGACGAAGTGCTGTTCGTCTCATCAAACGGTTGGGACGCAGGTGCCGCCACCGGCTATGGCTTTACCACCGCTTGGGTGAACCGTGCAGGTGATCCGGTGGACCGCCTGCCATGGACACCCGCACATATGCTCACCGATCTGACCGGCATTCCGGCACTGGCAGGTGTGTAATGGCAACGTTTACAACCTCTGACGGCCTGTCGCTTTATTATACCGATGAAGGCGCCGGCCTGCCGATCCTTTGCCTTGCAGGTCTGACCCGCACCACCGCAGATTTCGATTATGTGACGCCGCATCTTTCAGGCCAACGCCTGATCAAGCTGGATTATCGCGGACGCGGGCAGTCTGATTTTGACCCCGAATGGAAAAATTACACCCTTCCGGTAGAATGTCGCGATGTGACGGAGCTGCTTGATCACCTGGGATTGGAGAAGGTCGCGATTCTTGGCACCTCCCGCGGCGGACTTAATGCGATGGGGCTGGCGATGGGTGCAAAGCAACGCTTGCTAGGCGTGGCGCTCAATGATGTGGGTCCCGTGATCGACCCCAAAGGCATGGAGACGATCAAAGACTATATCGGCCGCAACCCTGCGGCAAAGACCTATGAGGAAGCTGCCGCAGCAATGGCCCGCGCCTTTTCCGAATTCTCCAACGTTCCCGAAGGCCGGTGGCTGGAAGAAGCGCGCAAGCACTACACTCAGGACGCCGAAGGGCTGAACATCACCTATGACAAGCACCTGCGCGACGCCGTACTGGCAGCAGGCGAAAAGATGATGCCGGACCTGTGGCCCTTCTTTGACGCACTGTCAGAGCTGCCGCTGGCGTTGATCTGGGGTTTGAACTCAAATCTGCTGACCGCCGATACAGTCGCGGAGATGCAAAATCGCCGCCCCGACATGATCCTCGCCCGCGTGCCGGATCGGGGCCACATCCCGTTTCTTGATGAACCTGAGGCCGTCGCAGCCCTGCACCAGTGGATCGAGGCCATGCAATGAATATCGACATGATCCGTGCCGCCGCCAAACGCATCTACGGGGTTGCCCAGCGCACGCCTTTGCTGAACTCAAGCTTTCTGGATGAAATTGCCGGCCGCCGTGTTTGGGTTAAGCCCGAATGCTTGCAGCACACCGGCAGCTTCAAGTTTCGCGGCGCCTACAGCGCGCTTTCCGCGCTGGATGACGCGACCCGTGCGCGCGGCGTGATCGCGTTTTCGTCTGGAAACCACGCGCAAGGCGTGGCGCTAGCGGCCAAAATGCACGGCACCAGTGCCGTGATCATCATGCCCTCCGATGCCCCCGCGCTAAAGATCGCCAACACCCAAGCCTACGGCGCCGAAGTGGTGCTTTATGACCGTGCGACCGAATCCCGCGACGATATTGGCGCCCGCATCAGTGATGAGCGTGGCTTGACCCTGATCAAACCTTTCGATGAACCGCAAGTCATCGCCGGTCAGGGCACCTGCGGGTTGGAGATCGCTGAAGATGCCAATGCGCTGGGCATCAAGAACGCAGACGTGATCGTTTGCTGTGGCGGTGGTGGATTGACCTCGGGCATCGCCCTTGCGCTTGAGTCCGATGCCCCCACTCTGCGGGCCCGTCCGGCGGAACCCATGGGCTTTGACGATGTGGCCCGCTCCCTTCGTGCCGGCAAGATCGAGCGTAACCCCACTCTATCTGGCAACATTTGTGATGCAATCATCACGCCGCAGGCGGGTGATCTAACGTGGCCCCACCTTCAACGCCTGTGCGGTCCCGGTTTGGCCGTCTCGGAGGATGAAGTCCTGGACGCCATGGCGCAGGCATTTTTGCGGCTTAAAATCGTGGCTGAGCCTGGCGGTGCTGCGGCCCTTGCCGCCGCGCTGTACCGCACGGATGAAATCGAAGGCGACGACGTGATTGTCACTGTTTCAGGCGGCAATGTGGACCCCGCGATGTTCACCCGCGCGTTGGCGCGCTTATGACCGGCTTTACCATTGCCAGCTTCAACGTCAAAAACCTGATCGGTCCGGACAGCGAATACTACCGCTTCCAGTCCTACACCCCTGAAGAATACGCGTGGAAGCGGGATTGGCTGGCAGACCAGATGGTCACGCTGGACGCCGATATCATCGGTTTTCAGGAGATCTTTGACGAAGAGGCCCTGCGCGATGTGATTGCTTTGGCCGATACATACGGCGCGGCGCACAATGACTTTTCGCTACCGGACGGCACCAAACGCTACCGCAAACGCGCGATCTTTCGAAAGCTCGCCTATGGCAGCTACCGCGACGCGGAAATTGCGTTTGCCCCGAACATAAATGATGGCGACCCCGGCGAGCGACGACCCGGGCTGGCGGTGCTGTCACGCTTTGGTTTTGCGGAAGATCCGGAAATCATTCAGGATCTTGGACGACCGCTGGACATTCCGTTTTCCGACGGGGACGAGGACGGTGGTTTTTTCCGTATCAGACGGCTAAGCCGACCTATCCTTAAAGTACGCATCCCGGTGGGGGGACAGGTGGTGACAGTGTTCAACTGCCACCTGAAATCGAAACTAGGTGAATTCATCCGGCCCAAAGATGGCGGCCCCGCATCAGAAGCCGACTTGACCGATTACGATCCCGTGGGTCGTGCGCTTGGATCGGCCCGTGCCGCTATGCGCCGCATGGCCGAAGCCTGGGTGCTGCGTGGTGCGGTTGTGCAAGAAATGCTACTGGGCAATCCCGTGCTTGTTCTGGGCGATCTTAACGACGCACAGAACGCTGTCAGTTCTGAAATCATCTCAGGAGAGGTCCCGTTCAAGAACTATGCGTGGATGCTGCGGCACGATGCCAAACACGCGGCGGACCGGTATTCCGACGAAGAGTCAGAGCAGATCACGCAAGATATTGAAGCGGTCCGCCTACATTCAGCCGAAAAACTGTTCGTGCGCAAATCGCTGCGGGACATGGTGTTCACCACGGCATTTGGCGGTGTTTATGAAAGCATCGACCAGATATATATGTCGCGCCATTTCTTGCCCGAAAATGAAGACTCTATCGGTGAGATGACCTATTTCAGCGTATTCAATGACCATTTGACCGATGGCAGCCACGCTGAAGCACCCTATAACAAACTTGCCTCTGACCACGGTCAGATCATGGCTCATTTCAATCTGAAAGGGGACGCGTAATGCAGATATTCGATGCAGGAGATGTCCGTATTCACTACCGCGTAGATGGCCCTGAAGATGGCGCGCCTGTTGTGTTCGCCAATTCGCTGGGAACCGACATGCGCCTGTGGGACCCCATCCTGCCCCTGCTGCCAAAAGGATTGCGGATCATTCGTTGGGACAAACGCGGCCACGGCCTGTCAACTGTTCCCTCAGGTCCCTACAAGATGGGATCGTTGATCACCGATTGCGAGCGCCTGCTTGACCATCTCGAAGTGAAGGGATGCGTGTTTGTCGGTCTCAGCATCGGCGGCATGATTGCCCAAGGGCTGGCGGTCAAGCGTCTCGACCTGATCCGCGCCTTGGTGCTGAGCAATACCGCGGCGAAAATCGGCAATCCGGCACTGTGGGATGAACGTATTGCTGCTGTGCATGCAGGCGGCATAGAGAGCCTCGCGGATGCGGTGATGGAGCGGTGGTTCTCGGCCGAATTCCGCGCCAAACCGGAGCTTGAGCTGTGGCGCAACATGCTCGTGCAGCAAGCGAACGACGGTTATGCTGGGTGTTCCGCTGCGATTTCGGGCACCGATTTTTATACGCCAACCAGCGGACTGCGCCTGCCTTGTCTGGGCATCGCCGGTTCCGAAGACGGCTCCACCCCACCCGATCTGGTGCGTGAGACGACCGACCTCATTCCCGCCTCGAAATTCCACCTGATCCGGCGTGCTGGCCACCTGCCCTGTGTCGAGCAGCCCGAAGAATTTGCCCGCGTGCTAGGTGACTTTCTGAAAGGCGTCGGGCATGTCTGAGCCTGATTTCAAACGCTAAGGCCCACCAAAGCCGACCTATCACATCAAACCGGCCACACCGCGCAGGCCGAGACGGAGCTTACGACCCCATGGCAGCAAGTGTTTTTGACAGCCCGCTTTACGCGCATCTGTTTCCCACCGGTGACGCCGGTCGTCTGTTCTCTGACACGGCAGCCATCCGCGCGATGCTGCTGGTTGAGGGCGCGCTTGCCCGCGCGCAAGGCGCACAGGGCATTATCCCGGAGCTGAGCGCCAAGGCCATCCAGCGTGCCACGTTGGAAATTCAGGTAGATCCCGGTGCCATTGCCAAAGCGACCGGAGAGAACGGCGTGAGCGTCCCCGGCCTTGTTGCCGCCTTCCGCGCTGAAATGAACGCGCCCGAACATGCGCAATACGTCCATTGGGGCGCGACATCGCAGGATATTATCGACACCGGCCTGATGCTGCGCTTGCGGCAACTGTTGTTACTGGCAGAGACTGATCTGCGGCACGTAATCAAGGCGCTTGGGCAAAAAGCGGCGCAACACGCCACGACACCGATGGCGGCCCGCACCTATGGCCAGCAGGCAACGCCGACCAGCTGGGGCGCTGTGCTGGCGGATTGGGGGCATTCACTATGCGATCTGCTGGACGCTCTTCCTTCTCTGCGGTCATCATCGCTGCTGGTATCCCTCTCGGGTGCTGCGGGCACGTCGGATGCATTGGGGCCAGACGCGGCACAGACCCGCACAGCGCTTGCCGAAGGGTTGGGGCTGCATGATCCGGCGCGCAGCTGGCACGTGGACCGCGGCCCGATCCTGCGCATCGCAGATTGGTTGGCGCAGGTCACCGCCGTACTGTCCCGTATGGGCGCGACACTGATCGCACTGACAGGCAGCGAAGTCGCCGAAGTACGTTTGGGTGCTGCTGGCGCCTCCTCAACCATGCCGCAAAAGCAAAACCCTGTTGCGCCTTCGGCCTTGCAGGCACTGGGCCATCAAATGATCGGCCTGCGCGCGGCTTTGGCCCCTGCCACACAGCACCTGCACCAACGCGACGGGGCGGCGTGGTTTGCAGAATGGATGGTCTTGCCGCAAATCGCCCTTTCCACCGCTTGCGCCTTACAACATGCCAAAGCATTGGCCGACGGGATTGAGCCTGACGTAGATCGTATGGCCCAAACCCTGACAGGCGGGCGGGGATTAATCCACGCCGAAGCGCTCAGCTTTGCTCTCGCGCAGGCGATGCCGCGCCCGCAGGCACAGGCAGAGACCAAGGCCCTGTGCCGCAAATCCCAAGAAACAGGAACCGAGCTGGAGACACTCGCACGCGCAGCGCATCCGGACCTGCCCGACGGGTTGTTTGATGCCGCACAAGCGCTGGGCCTTGCCCCGCAAGAAGCGCGCAGTTTTGCTGCGCGGGCCCGGGCGCTCTAATACGATGCGCCTGCCAGTCATTTTCATCCTGCTGACCGTCATGATTGATGCCATGGGCATTGGTCTGATCATCCCTGTGATGCCCGATCTTATCCAAGACGTGGACGGTGGGTCACTTGCCGATGCCGCGATCTGGGGTGGCATCCTTTCAACCACCTTCGCCGTTATGCAGTTCTTGTTTGGTCCGGTTGTTGGCGGACTGTCAGACCGCTTTGGTCGCAGGCCGGTGCTGTTGATCGCACTGGTAGTCATGGCGTTGGACTATGTGTTGATGGCGGTTGCCGGTGCCATTTGGTTGCTTTTGGTGGGGCGGGTCATCGGCGGCATCACGGCGGCAACGCAAAGCACCGCATCGGCGTATATGGCCGACATCTCGGCCCCGCACGAGCGCGCCGCACGTTTCGGGCTTGTCGGTGCTGCATTCGGCGCTGGATTTGTGCTTGGCCCGTTGTTGGGCGGGTTGCTGGCGGAATACGGCACACGCGCGCCCTTCTGGCTGGCGGCTGTGTTGGCTGGCGCAAACGCCGTGTTTGGCTGGATCGTCCTGAAAGAGACAGTGACCGATGCCACCCGCCGCGCCTTTAGCTGGCGCCGTGCGAACCCGTTGGGCGCGTTTCGTGCATTGGGTCGATTGCCCGGCGTTACGCCACTGCTGGTGGTCTATTTCATCTACCACGTGGGCTTTGCCGTCTACCCGGCAGTCTGGCCGTACTTCGGCAAGGAGCGGTTTGATTGGACACCAGCCACAGTCGGGCTGTCTCTGGGCCTGTTCGGCATCACCATGGCGCTGATCCAAGGAGGGCTGATTCGGCCAATTCTCAAAGCCTTGGGCGAGCGTGGAACCGTTATTACCGGGCACATATTCAGCATCGCCAGCCTGATCCTGATTGCCGTTGTCACTTCTAGCACGTGGGTGTTGCTGCTGACCCCGCTGGCCGCCATGGGCGGGATCATCCCGCCGGCGCTTCAGGGGATCATGTCCGCCCGCGTGGCAAACGATGCGCAAGGCGAACTGCAAGGCGCGCTCACATCGGCCTCCGCTTTGGCGATGATCCTGTCGCCGATGGTGATGACCTACACCTTTGCGCAATTCACCGATGCTCAGGCACCGATTTACCTGCCGGGGGCACCTTTTCTGCTGGCCGCAGGGCTAAGCACGCTTGGATTGGCGGCCCTGTTGATCGGAACACGGCGCAGCGGCTGACGTAACGTCGCAGGCCGCGTTCAGAAAATACCTTGTCGGCGGAGATGATCTGCGCAACGCTGCCGAAAACCAGCCAAAGGATGCCCCATGCAAAAGATCACAGCCGCCGTTTGCCATGAATTCGGTGCTCCGCTCAAGCTCGAAGAGATCATTCTGCGCACGCCGGAAGCAGGCGAAATCGAGGTCAAACTGGACGCGGTCGCGATTTGCCACTCAGACATTTCCTTTGCCGAAGGCGCATGGGGCGGATCGCTGCCAGCCGTCTACGGACATGAGGCCGCCGGCAAGGTCAGCGCCGTGGGCTCAGGGGTGAACGGGATCGCGGTAGGTGATAGTGTCGTTGTGACGTTGATCCGATCCTGTGGCACCTGCCCGTCTTGTGCTGGTGGCGCGCCGACACTTTGCAGCACGCCCTATGACGGCGACAAAGGACCGATCAAAACAGCCGAAGGCGGCACCCTGCATCAGGCAATGGCCTGCGGTGCCTTTGCCGAAGCGGTGGTGGTGGATCAACGACAGGTCGTGAAGATCAGCGATGACATCCCGATGGAATGCGCGGCACTGATTGCTTGTGGCGTCATCACCGGCGTGGGTGCTGTGGTGAACGCCGCAGGTCTGCGCGCAGGTCAGGATGTGGTTGTCATTGGCGCGGGCGGTGTTGGCCTTAACGCGATCCAAGGTGCGCGTATCGCAGGTGCCCGGCGCATCGTGGCCGTCGACATGAGCGAGGAAAAACTGGAGATCGCACGCGAGTTTGGTGCGACCGACGGTATTCTAGCCACCGAAGGCAAACCGTGGGCGGCTGCCAAACGTGTGATGGGGCGCGGTGCTGATGCGGTGATCGTGACGGTCGGCGCAATCCCCGCCTATGATACGGCGCCCAGATATCTTGCCTATGGCGGTAAGGTCGTCATGGTCGGCATGCCCCACTCTGGCCAGAAATCAACGTATGAACCAGTGGTACTGGCCGCTGTGGGTCAAGGCATGGTTGGATCAAAGATGGGCGATGTTGTGATCCAGCGCGACATTCCGTGGATGGTCGATCTTTATACCCAGGGCCGCCTGAAGCTGGACGAGCTTATTTCCGGCCGCTGGAAGCTGGAGCAGATCAACGAGGCAATTGCCGACACCAAGACAGGCGCCGCGCGGCGCAACGTGATCTTGTTTGACCGCTAGGCGGCAAACAAAAGCACCGCACCAACAAACGAGAGATCCGGCATGCAACTTAAAGATTTAGACATCATCGTCACCGCGCCCCCCGCACCCGGCTGGGGCGGGCGGTACTGGATACTCGTCAAGCTGACCACGGCCTGCGGAATTGTCGGGTGGGGTGAATGCTATGCGTCGACAGTCGGCCCTGAGGCCATGCGCGGCGTGATCGAAGACGTGTTTGCGCGGCACATGGCTGGTGAGACCCCCGAGAACATCGAGATGATGTTCCGCCGTGTCTATTCCTCCGGCTTCACACAGCGGCCCGACCTGACGGCCATGGGCGCGTTCTCGGGGCTTGAGATCGCCTGCTGGGATATTCTGGGCAAAGCGCGGGAGCGGCCAGTCTATGCCCTGCTTGGCGGCGTGATGAATGCCCGCGTGCGCGCCTATACCTATCTGTATCCGCTGCCACACCATGACATCAGCGCCTTTTGGAACTCGCCCGAGATGGCAGCGGAATCGGCACTTGATGCGGTGAACCGCGGCTTCACGGCGGTAAAATTCGATCCCGCAGGTCCATACACGGGACGCGGCGGCCATATGCCCGCAATGACTGATATCACCCAGTCTGTCGCCTTTTGCCGCGCCATCCGTGAGGCTGTCGGCGATCGGGCAGACCTGCTGTTCGGTACCCATGGCCAGTTCACAACAGCTGGTGCCATCCGTTTGGGTCAGGCGCTAGAGCCCTACAGCCCGCTTTGGTACGAAGAACCCATCCCGCCGGATAACGTGGCAGAGATGGCGAAGGTCGCCGGTGCAGTCCGTATCCCCATCGCCACCGGAGAGCGCCTGACCACCAAGGCAGAATTCGCGCCTGTGCTGCGCGCAGGTGCTGCGACGATCTTGCAGCCCGCCTTGGGTCGTGCTGGTGGCATTTGGGAGATGAAGAAAGTCGCCGCCATGGCCGAGGTCTATAACGCACAGATGGCCCCCCATCTGTATGCGGGTCCGGTGGAATGGGCAGCCAACATTCATTTTGCGGTGAGCATCCCCAATCTTCTCATGGCCGAGACGATTGAAACGCCGTTTCACGACCAGCTTATCAAGAGCAGCATTCGGGTCGAAGACGGCTATATCGCCGCCCCGACGGCACCCGGTCTGGGGATCGACGTCGACGAGGACCTTGCCCGGGCGCATCCCTATACCGGAACCGGTCTGCATCTTGAGATGCAGGAAGCGCCTTGCGACTACAGCAATGGCAACCGTTTCGAGGGAGGTGCGCCAGCGCCGAAGGAATGAACGTTCAGGCCAACTGACGGCTGAGGAAATCCAGCCAGTTCTCGTGCGCCAGCTTGGCAATCAGCGCCTCCCCGTACCCATGGGTGCGCATGGCATCAACCAACGCAGGCAAATCGCCCGCGTTGGCGAGGCCATGCGGCATCGGCGCCCCATCAAAGTCTGAGCCGAGGCCCACATGATCCTCACCCGCGACAGCGATCATATGGTCAAGCTGGCGCAGGCAATCCTCCAATGTCGCATGGCCCTGTGCCCAGCCCTCATCGCTCAGAAACAGGCTGGCGAAATTGAGACCAACCATGCCGCCGGTCTGGCCGACGGCGCGCAACTGGTCATCCGTCAGGTTTCGCGTGTTCAGCGTCACAGCACATGCATTTGAATGCGTCGCAACAAGAGGCAAGCCAGCATCGGCCACATCCCAAAACCCCTTGAGGGTCAGGTGCGACGTATCAACCATCACCCCCAGCGCCTTGCATTTGGCCACCAACGCCTGCCCCGCTTCGGTAAGCCCACTGCCTGTATCGCCATCGCGACCATGCGCAAAAGGCACGCCTTCACCAAAGATCGTCGGCCGTGACCATACCGGCCCGAGTGAGCGCAAGCCCATCGCGTACAGAGCATCCAGCTCCCACAGCTCAGGCCCAATACAATCAGCGCCTTCTAGATGCAAAACACAGGCGATGGGATCACTGACAAAAGCGTGCCCCAGCTGGGCGGACGATGTGCAAATCTCGATCTGTCCTGCTGCGTGAAGCTGATGCGCGATACCAGCCTGCGCGATCACCGGCTCCAACGCCTGAGCGGCTGGCATGGCGGGCGGCAGCGGCAAAGAAGGCGCGCCACCGTCGAAAATGGAGAAATCGAAAGCGCCCTTTGCATCCGCCGAATAAAGCGCGAAAAAACCGCCCTGCAAGCCGCCTGTACGGGATTGAGGAATGTTCACATGCCCGACCGGTTTTGCGAATTCGTTGACCACATCGGTGCTGGTGCCCCAAAGCCTGCTTAGGGCGTCATTATGACCGTCAAATATCTGCATGACCTACTCCTCGCCGGTGCGGCACCTCATCACCGTCTTGTCTGAAGGCTTGGGCGCGGCGCGTCAATAAAGGCCACCATGCGACCAGTTTCTTGAATAAAAAAACCCGCGCAACAGTCGTTGCGCGGGAAGTATGCACTCAGGAAAATACTCGTTACTGGGGATAACTTCTAGAAAAACGCCTGCAGGCCAGTCTGGGCACGGCCAAGGATCAGCGCGTGCACATCATGGGTGCCTTCATAGGTGTTAACTGTCTCAAGGTTCATCATGTGACGGATGACCTGGAATTCACCAGAGATGCCGTTGCCGCCGTGCATGTCACGGGCGTGGCGTGCGATCTCAAGCGCTTTGCCGCAGTTGTTGCGTTTGATGATGCTGATCATTTCCGGCGCAGCATTTGCCGCATCCATCAAACGACCCACCTGCAAGGACGCCTGCAAACCAAGGCTGATCTCGGTCATCATGTCGGCCAGCTTTTTCTGGAACAACTGGGTTTGTGCCAGCGGCTTGTTGAACTGGTGACGGTCCAGACCGTATTGACGTGCAGCGTGCCAGCAGAACTCGGCAGAGCCCATTACGCCCCAGCTGATGCCATAGCGGGCGCGGTTCAGACAGCCAAACGGGCCTTTCAGACCTTGCACGTGGGGCAAAAGCGCATCTTCGCCCACTTCAACGTTGTCCATCACGATTTCACCGGTGATCGACGCACGCAGCGACAGCTTGTTACCGATCTTGGGTGCGCTGAGGCCTTTCATGCCTTTCTCAAGGATGAAACCGCGGATCTTGCCGCCGTGCTCTTCGGACTTCGCCCAGACCACAAACACATCCGCGATCGGCGCGTTTGAGATCCACATTTTGGAACCGGTCAGCTTGTAACCATTGGCCGTTTTCACAGCACGGGTTTTCATGCCCGCAGGATCGGAACCCGCGTCGGGTTCTGTCAGGCCAAAGCAGCCGATAAACTCGCCCGAAGACAGTTTGGGCAGATATTTTTTGCGCTGTGCCTCGGAGCCGTAGGCATAGATCGGGTACATGACCAGCGACGACTGTACTGACATCATCGACCGGTAACCGCTGTCCACACGCTCAACTTCGCGCGCAACCAGACCGTAGGAGACGTAAGAGCCGCCCAGCCCGCCGTATTCCTCCGGGACGGTGACGCCCAACAGGCCCATGTCGCCCATTTCGCGGAAGATGCTGGCGTCAGTTTCTTCGTCAGCAAACGCCTTGATGACACGCGGCTGAAGCTTTTCCTGCGCATAGGAACGCGCGCTTTCCATGATCATCCGCTCGTCTTCTTGCAGCTGATCATTCAAGCGTAGCGGATCGGACCATTCAAAAGCCCCCAAATCAGGAGCGTCTTTGGCTTTAAGAACAGGTGTTTCGGCGTTCATGGCGTATCCTTTCAGAACGGAACTGCGGTATGATTTGAGAGCCTTATTGCATATCAGCTATCAAAGTTCTAACGATGCTTAATCCTCAACCCATGAGTTTTAATCATACATGATCGCACCGCGCCGATATTTACCGTCAGTTTCTGCCCTGCTTGCCTTTGAGGCCTGCGCGCGGCTGGGCAGTGCGACGCAAGCCGCGACAGAGCTGTCGCTAACGCAGTCCGCGATCAGTCGACAGATCAAGTCGCTAGAGGGTCAATTGGGCGTGCAGCTCATGTCTCGGCAAGGTCGGCGGCTAACGCTGACGCAGGCGGGAACGGAATATGTGCGCGAGGTGCGTGAGGTATTGGGGCGTCTTGCTCAGGCCTCGCTGAACGCTGCGACAGAACGGCAGTCAGGGGTGCTGACGCTCGCCATTTTGCCGGCTTTCGGGATGCACTGGTTGGCGCCGCGGCTGTCGGATTTCTCCTCAGAACACCGCGAGGTAACCGTGAATCTGTCTACACGGCTGCATCCGTTCGCGCTGGGGCCCAGCCCGTTTGATGCGGCCATCCATTTTGGCCACGAGGACTGGCCCGGCGTGCATTACCTGCCCCTGATGCCAGAGATCGTTGTGCCCGTCTGCGCACCCGACCTTGTGGGTGCGCCATTTGAATCGCCCTCAAGCCTGCTTTCCCATTCACTGCTGCACCTTGAAACACGCCCGCGCGCATGGGCACGCTGGTTTGAGGCAGTCGGCCATCCTTGCGATCCCCCTCATGGCATGATGTTTGACCAATTTGCCACAATGGCCCAAGCCGCCCTGCACGGGCTCGGCATTGCGCTGCTGCCCACCTTTGTGGCCGAACCGTATTTGCGCGACGGTCAGCTGATCCTTGCTTCTGATAAAACCACAGAAAGCATCGGCAGCTACTACCTTGTCTGGCCCGATGACCGCCCAGCGCCGCCGCCGCTGCTGGCTTTTTGCGATTGGCTGAAAGGCCAAACCGGGGCGCAGTGATATGCAAGATGATGGTTAACGAAATGGATGTGATGCCTCACTTCGGCCACATTCCTTCCATATAGCAAATCTCTGTGACGGTGGGGGCCGACACCAAGGAGCATAGCAATGCTTAACAAAATTTTGAAAGGCGCAGCCCTGGCAGTTGCCGCGCTGACATTCACGGCAGGGTCATCTTCTGCCGAAAACTACCGCGTTCTGATGGTAGATTCCGCATTTTTTCCTGACATTTCCTATGTTCAGGATGGCGACACGCTGACCTTCGTAAATCTGTCCGGCAGTGCGCGCACAATCTCCGCTGAGAACGGCTCGTGGTCGACCCCGGAGTTTTCGGACGGTGCGGAAGTGACGATTCCTGTCGTTCAGGGGATGGCGAATGTCTTTCAGGTCGTGCTTGAAACCGAAGCTCCTGTAGCCGCTACGACCGATGGCACCGCTACCACAGAAGAGACCACCGCAACGACACCCCTAGATAACCGTATCGTAGGCAAGCTGAACTTCAGCGACCAACCTACAATCCAGTCCAACTAAAGCGATTGGTGTCGCCCGTCAGGCATGACCCTGCCCCCGCTTCAGGGGGGCGGGGTCTTGTCGCTTGGCGGTTCTTCCCATGGCTCGATCAGTTCGGGACCGGACGCACGGTTGGAATTCACGTCCCGGCTGACGCGGTGCCAGTGTAAGGTATCGTCAGCGGCGGCCCGCATAAGCGGCGCTGCCCCTTTTCCCTTTTCACCCAACCAAAGCGACCAATCGGGCGGCTCAATAATCACCGGCATCCGGTGATGGATCGCCTGCATGGGTTTGTTTGCGCCAACCGTCAGGGCAGCGACCGTGCGCAGCACCTCATCGCCTAAAGGATCGCGCCATGCCTGCCAAAGCCCTGCAAAAGCCAGCGGCGCACCGTCACGGCGGGTTATATACCAAGGATCACGCGCACCGCTTTCATCTTTGGTCCACTCATAAAAACCGCTGGCAACCACCAGCACCCGTCTCGCATGAACCGCAGAGCGGAACGCAGGCTTGTCCAATACGGTCTCTGCGCGCGCATTGATCAGCAAAGGCCCATCGTTAGGCTTTTTGTACCACGGCGGGATCAACCCCCAGCGCATGGCCTCCATCCGGCGCGACTGTTCTGGGCCGCCGGTGATGACCGCAATCTGGTTCGTCGGGCAAATGTTATAGTTCGGCCCCTCCGGCAGATTGTTAGCCGGTTCGGCATCAAACACCTGCGCCATGGCTTCGGGCGGCAAGGTCAGGGCCATGCGTCCACACATCTCCGTCTCCTCCGGTTGCGTCCCTGCACACATCCTAACGCAGTGGGCGCCGAAATGTGAATGCGCAGAACACGGGTCGACTTCAGCGGCACAGGATGCCGGAATGCGGGGTTTCGCTTTTGCGTCGAAACCGGGCCCGTACGGCTGTGTGCCGATGTCTGCGCCGTCGATGTGACAGCCGATGCGCAGTAGGTTTGGTTGCCGTTGTCGATGGGCTCTCAACTGCGCAACACGGGCGCGTAAAAAAGGCGCGCTCTTTTCAGAGCGCGCCATGCGTCGTCCATAGCTCCGGACTTATTTGATCTTGATACGACCATCAGTAAAGGGCTTGTAAGGTGCGTTTGCCGCCAGATATTCGGCTGTGACATCAGCAACGTCGGGGCCGAAATCATAGGGGTTGGTCGCTGTTTTGAACATCGCGTAGCCGTCCCCGCCGTTGCGCACGTAGTTGTTGGAAACAACGCCGTAGACCTTGTCCATCTCCACTGGTGCGCCACCGATCATGACATCCGACACACGGCTACCCGCTTCGGCAGCGGCATCAAATGCAAAGCTCATGCCTGCGACCTGTGGGAAGCGGCCTGCGCCTTCTTCTACTTGGCTTACACCGTTCTCCAACGCTTCGACCAGCACAGCTCCGGAAACCTGAAAGGTTGACAGCGTGTTCTGGAAGGGCAGCACGGTCAGCACATCACCCATGGTGACTTCGCCCGCGTCGATGGAAGCGCGGATACCGCCGCTGTTCTGGATGGCGACGTCAATGCCCTGATCGGCCACGCGTGCCAGCATTGCATCGGCAATCAGGTTGCCCATGGTGCATTCCTGCGCGCGACAGATCGCGCGGTCACCGCCAATCGGCTCGTCTGTTTCGGCCACAACCTTGGAGCGCAGCTCTTCCAGCGGCGCGGCAAGTTCGGCGATGCGTGCCAGCGTGTCCGCGTCCTCGGCGAAAGAGGCATCAATCAGAACCGGCTCCCCCTTGGCTTCGGTGATGTCGCCCGCGTCGTCAAAGGTGACATTCAGCTCACCCAGATATTTACCATAGGCATAGGCCTGCACGATCGCCGTGTTACCGACCATGGTAGGATATGGCCCTTCGGCTTTCTCGTTGGTGTTGCTGAGCAGCGTGTTGGAGTGCCCCCCGACAATCACATCAACTCCGGTCGTTTCGGCCGCAACCTTTTGGTCCACAGCATAGCTGGAGTGGCTGAGCACGATGATCTTGTTCACGCCTTCAGCCGTCAGCTTGTCAACTTCGCCTTGCACGGCAGCAACCGGATCAGAGAAGGCCACGTTGTCACCGGGGCTTGCCAGTTCATCCGTGTCCTGAGGTGTCAGCCCGATCAGGCCAATCTTTTCACCGCTCCGTTCAATCACTGTGGATTTTGCCAGCTTGTCGGCCAACAAAGGCTCGGCGCTGACATCAGCATTGGACATCAGGATCGGGAATTTGATAGCTGACATGAACGAAGCCAGCACTTCAGGACCATCGTCAAATTCGTGGTTGCCGACGGTCATGCCGTCATAACCCAACTTGTTCATCATCTCGGCGGCCATCTGGCCCTTGTAATAAGAATAGAACAGCGTTCCCTGAAACTGGTCGCCGCCGTCCACAAGCAACGCGTTGTTGGTACGGCCACGCGCCTGCTTGATCGCAGTTACCAAACGGGCCGTGCCACCAAAACATTTGCCCTCGGTGTTGTCTTCTGCGCCGCAAGGACCGTCATATTTGCTGATTGGTTCAAACCGCGCGTGAAAGTCGTTGGTGTGCAGAATGGTGATTGAATAATCAGCGCTGGCCATGCCTGCCGTCAGGCTCAAGGCGGCGGCGCTCAAAAGGAATCGGTTCATGGTGTTTCCCCCAATGGAATGTGTGCGCATATCGTGGCGCGTACGCGGGGAGCTGTCAAAGAACATAACTACCTTGCGTTGCGTCAATCCGGTACGCGTGCTCAAAGCACAGGCACCGCGTTCGCTCTTGACCACTGCGGCGCAGGGCGGCATCACAGCGCCTATGCTTATATTCAAAATCTTCCGCACCGATGAATGGCAGACCCTGCGTAAGCACGGCGAAACCGCAGGCGCGCCCATTGATCTGGCCGATGGCTATATCCATTTCTCAACCGCCACGCAGGCTGCTGAAACAGCGGCCAAGCATTTCGCCAACGCCGAAGGCCTTTTTCTGGTCGCGGTCGAGGCCGAGACCTTGGGCGATGAGTTGAAATGGGAGGTGTCGCGCGGCGATGCGTTGTTCCCCCACCTGTACCGCAAGCTGACGATGGCGGATGTCACATGGGCCCAGCCCTTGCCGTTGGTTGACGGGGCACACCAGTTCCCAGCCGGGCTGGAGCAAGCCGCACAATGACCGATTACCGCGATACAAACCGCACGCAATTCGACATATTCAAATCACTCGACCGCGACGCGCCGATAAACATGCTCAACCTTGTGAAGTTCTTCGATAAGGCGGCGTATCCTGCCGACCATCCGCTTGCCGGTGAGGACCTGACCGGCGCGCAGGCCTATGCCAAATACGGCGAAACAAGCGGTCCGGTATTGGCCCGCGTTGGCGGGACCGTCATTTGGCGTGGCGGTTTTGATGTCTCCCTGATCGGCGCACCGGATGAGGCATGGGACGCGATGTTTATCGTCCACTTCCCCAAAGCGGCCGCCTTTCTGGCGATGGTGACCGACCCCGACTACCAAAGCTCTGTGATCCATCGGCAGGCTGCCGTGCAGGATTCACGTTTGATCCGCACGCGGCCCCTGCCCCCGTCGGATGTTTTCGCATGAACGCGCTGATCGAGGCGATGGGCCTGAGCGTGCTGCGCCGCTTTGACCCCGAAGCAGCCCACGGTCTGGCTATCCGTGCCTTGCGTGCCGGACTGACCCCAAAACCGGGCCCTGTGACCAGCTCCCGGCTTGGTGTAGATTTGGCCGGAATGCATCTGCCTAATCCGGTGGGTCTTGCAGCCGGCTTTGACAAGAACGCCACTGCCATCGCGCCACTCAGTGCAGCCGGTTTCGGCTTCATCGAAGTAGGCGCAGCGACGCCTTTGCCGCAACGTGGCAACGACAAACCGCGCCTGTTTCGCCTGACCGAGGACCGCGCCGCAATCAATCGCTTTGGCTTTAACAATGACGGGATGGAGGCAATCTGCGCCCGCCTTGCCCTAGCCAAGCGCACGATACCTGTCGGCCTGAATCTGGGCGCCAACAAGACCAGCGCAGACCGCGCGGCAGACTTTGCCCGCGTGATGGAGGCTGCCCGTGGGCATGTGGATTTCGCCACCGTTAACGTGTCGTCTCCTAACACCGAAAAGCTGCGCGATCTGCAAGGCAAAGCTGCTCTTGCTGGTCTGCTGGAAGGGGTCATGGCCGTACGGGGCACCACTCCTGTCATGCTCAAGATCGCGCCCGACCTGAACGAGAGCGAGATTGCCGATGTGGCGCAAGTGGCACAAGACGCTGGCGTGGCCGCGATCATCGCCACAAACACAACGCTTTCACGCGAAGGGCTGCGGTCCGTCCACAAAGGAGAGGCCGGCGGTCTTTCCGGCGCGCCGCTGTTCGAAAAATCCACCCGTGTTCTGGCACGGCTTTCGACTATGACGGATGTGCCGATCATCGGCGTTGGTGGTATCGCCTCTGCAGATCAGGCCTATGCCAAGATTTGTGCGGGGGCCTGTGCGGTGCAGTTGTACACAGCGCTGGTCTTTGACGGCCTGTCGCTTGTTGGCGATATCGCGCGCGGCATCGATGAGCGTCTGGAAAAAGACGGGTTCAGTTCGGTGGCTGATGCTGTCGGCACCCGTCGGGAGGAATGGCTGTGATCACGCTGTGGCACAACCCGCGCTGCTCCAAATCCCGCCAGACTCTCGCATTGATCGAAGCGGCGGGCGTGGCCCACAGCGTGCGCAAATATCTTGAAGACGCGCCAACAGTCGCCGAGCTTGAAGCTGCGCAGAAAGCCCTTGGCCTGCCTGTGATCGAGATGCTGCGCCCCAAAGAAAAGCTGTTCAAAGGACTGGGGCTAAATCGCATTGATGATGACGGGGCCCTGCTGGCCGCCGCTGCGGCAAACCCGATCCTGATCGAACGGCCCATCGCCTTTGATGGTGATCGTGCAATTATCGGGCGTCCACCCGAAGCCGTTCAGGCGCTTTTCTAACGCAGTCAGGCTCCGGCTGCGCGTTCAAGCGACGGGTAGCGCGCGCCAAGGGTCAAACCGCGGGCGATGAATGAGATCAGCATCGCCAGCCACAAACCATGATTGCCAAGGACCGGCACCAAAAGCAGCACGCAAACGGTATAAACGCCGAACGACAGCGCCATCATGTTGCGCATGTCCCGACTGCGCGTCGCCCCTACAAATATCCCGTCCAGCATGAAGGCAGCACAGGCAATGACAGGTAATCCTACAAGATAAGGAAGGTAGATGCGCGCCTGCTCCCGGACTTCGGGCGCGGTGGTCATCGCGTCTACAATCTGCGGGCCGAACAGAGCAAAGCCCAATCCCATGCACGCTGCCGCCGCCATCCCCCACCCCGAGGCCAGCAAAGCCGCGCGGCGCAGGTGCGTCCTGTCGCCCCGCCCGAACGCCTTTCCCACCAAAGCTTCCGCCGAGAACGCAAAACCATCCAGCGCGTAGCTTGCAATCATCAGGAACTGCAGCAGCACCTGATTTGCCGCCAGCGTCACATCCCCCTGCCCCGCACCCATGAACATAAAGCTCACAAAAATCGCTTCCAGCAGCAGAGAGCGGATGAGGATATCCGTGTTCACGCGCATCATCCGACGCCAACGCACGGGGTCAAACACACGGTCCCACGCCCGCCATGCCACATCGGCAAAGGCGGCGCGGCAGAACCAAAGGCCCAAGCCAAGACCGCTCCATTCAGCAATCGCGGTTGCGAGGGCCACGCCCTGCACGCCCCAGCCCAGCCCGATCACAAACCACAGATCAAGCGCGATGTTCAGCCCGTTCATCCAAAGCTGCAAAACCAGCACAGCGCGCGTACGCTCTTGCGCGATAAGCCAACCGGTGATGCCATACAGCGCGATGGCCGCAGGCGCGGACCAGACCCGCAGCGCCATATATTGACGTGCCAGGCCTTCGACCTCTGCACTGGCGGGCGAGACTTTGAACGCAGCCCAAAAGAGCACGCTTTGCAAGGCAATAATCACCACACCGGCACCAAGCCCGATCATCAGCGCACGGGTCAGCAAGGCGGCGACCTCGTCGCTGTCGCCTTGCCCTTCCGCCTGAGCGGTTAGTCCCACAGTGCCCATGCGTAAAAAGCCGAACACCCAGTAGAACGCCGAAAGAACGACTGCGCCAATACCAACCGCGCCAATGGGCGCAGCCAACCCGATCTGCCCCACCACGCCCGTATCCACAGCCCCCAAGATTGGCACCGTGGCATTGGATAGCACCACGGGCACCGCGATGTTGAGCACACGTTTATGGGTCAGTCTGGCAGCAGCAACCTCAGTCACGTGGGGCGGGCATCACGAAATGCCCCATCGCCTCGGCATAAAGACGCGCGCGATTGTCCTGCCACGCCTCAACCTGCACGGAGGCATAACGCCGCCCAGCGCGGGTGATCCGCGCACGCGCATAGGCATCACGCGGCAAACCGGTGCGCAGATAATCCACGGTGAAATCGACGGTCTTTGGCTGCCGCGGTAAATCTTGCGGCGCGCAATCAGTTAGATCCAGCTTACCAGCTTCTAGATCATCCCACAGGTAGGACCAGTTCAGCGTCATCACCGCTGTCACTTCCAGAAACGCCGCTGTGGCTCCACCGTGGAGCGCGGGCAACATTGGGTTGCCAATCAGCTCCTGCTTGAAGGGCAGAATACCGGTCAGCTCATCGCCGCGCCGCTCAAACTCGATCCCCAGAAAACGAATGTACGGCACGGCGCCAGCCAGTGCGGCAAGCGCTGCATCGCGCCGCTGCTTGACCACCTGCACCGGTTCGGGACGCTTGCGACCGCTCATCGTTTTTCCTCCACGGTGAAGGCCCCTGTGGCCGTGGCCACCGGATTTTCCGTATCATCATCTAATGCCACTGCGCGCACGAAGGCGACTGAGCGGGTCATGTGGTAACATGTGGCGCGCGCCGTGATCGTCTGGCCCGGAGTGGCTGCGCGCATATAGTCGATGCGCAAATCAATTGTGGCCGTGCCCCCTTTGTTATCGGGATGGCACATGACCGCAGCACCGCAGCACGTATCCATCAAGGCCGAGACCGCCCCACCGTGAATAACGCCTGTGACCGGGTCGCCGATAAGCTCGTCCTTATAGGGCATGCTGATCGACGCTTTGCCGCCGCCCATCTCCTGCGGTTCCATCCCCAATAGAACGGAGTGTGGCAATGCTTGGATAAACTGGCGCGCTAGCGCTGTCAGGTCGACCATATATTCTCCTTGCGCGGACCAAATTGGCCTGCTGTTCGCGCCCTTTACAGCAGTCGCCTGCACAAAGGGCAATAGGAACCGTTGCACATCCCGTTCGGGGCTTTTAGCTTAAGGGTCCGGAGGACATTCCAGACATGAGCGATGAGACACGCCTGACATTCAAAGAAATGTGCGCAAAATTTGACGTAACGCCACGCACATTGCGGTATTACGAATATATCGAACTGCTCTCGCCTGATCGCGAGGGGCGCACACGCTTTTATGGTCCACGCGAACGCGCGCGGATGGAGCTGATTCTGCGTGGACGCAGTTTCGGAATTGCGCTGGAAGATATTCGCCAATGGCTGCTGATCTACGAAAAAGAAGGCACCGTCGCGCAAATGCAGGCTTGGGTGGTCATGGCAAATGGCCAACTGGAAGAGCTCACCGAAAAGAAACGTCAGTTGGACGAAGCGCTAAAAGAATTGACCCGCCTGCGCGATGAAACTCTCAAGGCGTTGGGCGAAAAGGCCTAATCCCCGCGCCGAATACGGTCCGCAGCTTTTTCGATACGGCAGGCGATGGCCATCAGCTCTTCTATTCTTGACGCCGAAGCGCGTGTAGCCATTTCATAAGCTACCGTTTCGACAATCTTTGCGGCTGCCTCAAGATACATGTCAAAGGCGGCTGTCTCGGTGGAGATCGGACGCGTTGCGTCAAAAACCAGTGTCGGCATATCTACTCTCCTGCATATCTAAACCAAAGTGAATTTGTGGCCGTTTGAAATAGATCAGCACAGAATTCAATGATTGTTTCCACTTTTACGGGATACCCGCATTTTTAGAGGCAATTGTGCATATCTTCGCCGATAACGGGAACCTCTCAGGCGGAAACCAGCGCACCCTTAAATTGACGTCAGGTTACGAAAGGTAACCCTAGAAACTGACGTTACGTATCACTACGTAAGCTTTCTGAAACGCGGTATCGGGTGCTCAAGCCAGTGATCCAACCGCGATCTGTTGGAATTGTGAGAGCATTATGAGTACTGATACACTGACTATCCGCGAGATGTGTGACACGTTTGACGTCACGCCCCGGACCTTGCGTTTCTATGAAGCCAAAGAGCTTTTGTTTCCGCAGCGGGTTGGTCAAAAACGCCTATTCACCAAACGCGACCGTGCGCGGCTAAAGCTGATCCTGCGCGGTAAGCGCTTCGGCTTCTCGCTCGAAGAAATCCGCCAGCTACTGGACCTTTATTACAAAGGTGACGGTCAGCTGAGCCAGCTTGAGCAAAGCTATGATCTTGCCTGCAAGAGGCTCGAAGATCTTCTGCGCCAGCGCACCGAAATCGACAGCGCGATCGACGATCTGCGCGACCAGCTAAAATGGGGCGAGAAGATGATCTCGTCCTTGCGCCAGCCCCGCAAGGCCGGCTGACGCACACCATTGTTCATACCGTTTCAGGGAGAGAGACCACTATGCCAACATACACCGCCCCGACGAAAGACATGCAGTTCGTTCTGCACGACGTTCTGAAGATCACCGAAGCATCGACGCCCGGATATGCCGAGCTGGAGCCTGATTTCACATCCGCAATTCTGGAAGAGGCAGGTAAGCTGACGTCCGAAGTACTGGCCCCCCTGAACGCCGTTGGCGACAAAGAAGGCTGCCGTTTGGAAAATGGCGTTGTGTATACGCCAACAGGCTTCAAAGAAGCCTTCGAGAAGGTGAAAGAGGGCGGCTGGCCCGGTCTGGACATGCCCGAAGAATACGGCGGGCAGAACATGCCATACGTGATCGGCTCGGCCGTGGGTGAGATGTTCTCGGCCTCGAACCAAGCGTTCACAATGTACCAAGGCCTGACACACGGCGCCGCTTCTGCGATCCTTGCCCACGGCTCGGATGAGCAAAAAGACACGTATCTGCCCAAGATGGTCAGCTGCGAATGGACCGGCACGATGAACCTGACAGAGCCGCACTGCGGCACCGATCTGGGTTTGATGCGCACGAAAGCCGCGCCTCAGGCGGACGGATCGTACAAAATCTCCGGCCAGAAGATCTTTATCTCCTCGGGCGAACACGACATGGCTGACAACATCATCCATCTGGTGCTGGCCAAGATCGAAGGCGGCCCTGAAGGCATCAAAGGTGTTTCCCTGTTCATCGTACCAAAGTTCAATGTGAACGCAGATGGCAGCCTTGGTGCGCGCAATGGCGCAACTGTGGGTTCCATCGAAGAGAAAATGGGCATCCACGGCAACTCTACCTGTGTGATGAACTATGACGAAGCCACAGGCTATCTGCTGGGCGACGAGCACAAAGGTATGCGTGCGATGTTCACCATGATGAACGAAGCCCGTCTGGGCGTGGGTATGCAGGGTCTGGCACAAGCCGATGTCGCCTATCAGAACGCGCTGGCCTATGCCAACGACCGTCTGCAAGGCCGTGCCGTTACCGGTGCAGAAGCGCCCGATAAGCCTGCCGATCCGCTGATCGTCCACCCTGACATCCGCCGTTCGTTGATGGACCAGAAAAGCTTTGTAGAAGGCGCGCGCGCGTTCATTCTTTGGGGCGCGACGATGATCGACGCCGCCCACCGCTCGGACGACAAAGACGCGGACGGCCTCGTATCGCTGCTGACGCCAGTCATCAAGGGCTTTTTGACCGATGTCGGTTACGACATGACCGTCAAAGCCCAGCAGGTCTACGGCGGCCACGGCTACATCGAAGAATGGGGCATGTCACAGTTCACCCGCGATGCGCGCATTGCGATGATCTATGAAGGTGCGAACGGTGTTCAGGCGCTTGATCTGGTGGGCCGCAAGCTTGCCCAGGATGGTGGCAAACATGTCATGGCCTTCTTCGATCTGGTCAAAACCTTCTGCAAGGAAAATGCAGGTCAGGACGAAGCGTTCGACAAAGACTTTATTGAACCGCTGAAAGCCGCGTCAAAGGACCTTCAGGCTGCTGGTATGTACTTCATGCAGAACGGCATGAAGAACCCGAACCACGCGCTGGCCGGCTCCAATGACTTTATGCACATGTTCGGTCACGTCTGCCTTGGCCTGATGTGGGGCATGATGGGCAAAGCGTCGCGTGAAGCGCTGGCAAACGGCACAACGGACGCCACGTTCCATGAGACAAAGCTCGCGACAGGTCGTTACTATATGGCACGCCAACTGCCAGCCACGGCCCTGCACCTGACCCGCATCCAGTCGGGTGCCGACACGGTCATGGCATTGGAAGCGGCAAACTTCTAAGCTGGTCGGGCGGGGGCACGGTGCCCTCGCCCACCCTTTACGGAGAGACCATGCCAAAACGCTTTCGCCTGACCCGCCGCTTTCCTGTCGCCATGACAGAAGACGGATACCGCCGTCTCAAGAAATTCAGCACGGACGCTGGTTTGGACGAGGGTGAAGCGCTGTCGTTTTTGTTCGAAAACTTCTCTTCCGTGATGAACGAGGAAAACCTGATAGCAAGGCTACGGCTGTTCAATTCGGAGCTAGACGACCGCAAGAAATAGAGCTGATCGGGGGATAACATCCGGCAGCATAGGTGACAGGGCAGAACGCTCTTTCATACCGACACGAGAGGAGACGCGAAGATGCCTCATAAATTGCTTATCCCGGCAATGCTGCTTATCGCCGCGTGTGCCGCGCCTGGCTTTATGTCTGCAGATAACGGTGCCAGCTCTGAACGCACAGTTTCGAAGCGCAACACTGCCGAAGCTATCGGCGTCGCCAACCCGCGCATGATCGCTGCCATGGCCCAAGGGGGCGGCACAAATCTGCAATCAAACAACACTAAGCTCACGCTTGAAGAAGGCGGTACATGGCACCTTGCTCGTATGAATGAGGACCACCAGATCGACCTGATGCGCAGGGTACATCCAGAGCCTCAAGACGCGACATTCCCCAAAAGCACTTTGAACGTGATCGGATAAACCCATGAAAGACTTCGCCCCCGCCACCTCCAGCTGGATGACCGACGAGCATAAGATGCTTGCCGAGATGACAGCGAGCTTCATCAATACCGAATGGGCTCCGCGTTTCGAGAAATGGCGCAAGCAGTCGCAGATGGACCGCAGCACGTGGAACGAGGCCGCCGAACTGGGTCTGCTCTGCCCGTCCATCCCCGAGGAATACGGCGGGGCCGGTGGTGATTTCGGCCACGAAGCCGCTATCCTGATCGAGAGCGCCCGCGCCAATTTGGCAAGCTGGGGCGCCGGCATCCATTCGGGAATCGTCGCCCACTATGTCTTGGCTTACGGCACCGAAGAGCAAAAGAAGCGCTGGCTGCCAAAAATGATCTCGGGCGAGATGGTCGGCGCGTTGGCCATGACTGAACCATCGACCGGATCAGACGTGCAGGCGATCAAGACCAAGGCAATCAAGGATGGTAACGCCTACCGCCTGTCTGGCCAGAAGACCTTTATCACCAATGGCCAGCACGCGGATTTGATCATCGTCGCCGCCAAGACGAACCCGGCTGAGGGCTCCAAGGGCGTGAGCCTTGTGGTTGTGGAAACCGAAGGGGCGGTCGGCTTTCAACGTGGCCGCAATCTTGAGAAGATCGGCAAACACGCCTCTGACACGTCTGAGCTGTTCTTCGACAACGTCGAAATCCCGCCCGAGAACATTCTTGGTGGCGAGGAAGGCAAAGGTTTCTACCAGATGATGCAGCAACTTCCGCAAGAGCGTCTGATCATCGCTTGCGAAGCCGTTGGGGCCATGGAGGGTGCTGTCGCGCGTACGATCCAATATTGCCAAGAACGCGAAGCCTTTGGCGGCCCGCTCACCCAGTTCCAGAACACCCGCTTCAAGCTGGCCGAATGCAAGACCAAGACAACAGTTGCCCGCGCGTTTCTGGATCAGTGCATTTCCGAGCACCTGCGCGGAGAGTTGACCGTAGATCGCGCTGCGATGGCCAAATACTGGCTGACAGATACGCAAGGTGAAGTGCTGGACGAATGCCTGCAACTGCACGGCGGCTACGGCTTCATGCAGGAATACGCCATCGGCGAGATGTGGACCGACGCCCGCGTGCAGCGGATCTATGGTGGCACAAACGAGATCATGAAAGAGCTGATTTCGCGCAATCTCTGACGTTTCACGCAAAGCCAGATGCTTTATCCCCCGCGGGCCTTCCCGCACCCATGACCAACAACAGGAACCGGACTTATGACAATCAAACTTTACTGCTTCGGCGAAAGCGGCAATGCGTATAAGGCGGCCCTCGCTCTGGAACTCTCTGGTCTGGATTGGGAACCTGTGAAAGTTGACTTCTTCGGCGGCGAAACACGCACGCCGGATTACCGCGGGATGATCAACAATTTGGGCGAAGTGCCTGTGATGGTCGATGGCGACGTCAAGCTGACGCAGTCCGGCGTCATTCAGGATTATGTCTCTGAGAAATCAGGTAAGTTCGGCGGCAAAGACGCAGCCGAACGGCGCGAAGTACTGCGCTGGGTTCTGTGGGATAACCACAAGCTTAGCTCAATGGCAGGCATGACCCGTTTCTTGATGAACTTCCTGCCCGCAGACAAACAACCGAAAGAAGTGATTGCCTTCAACCAAGGCCGCCTTGCCGCTGCGTATGACCTGCTGAACGCCCACCTTGACGGACGCGACTGGATTGTGGGTGACAGCATCACCAACGCCGACCTTAGCTGCTGTGGCTATCTCTATTACCCCGAACCGTTCGGATTTGACCGCAGCGCGTTTCCGAACATCGACGCGTGGCTGACACGCCTATCCGAAACACCGGGCTGGAAAGCCCCCTATGACCTGATGCCCGGTTCACCGGCTGATCGGGCCTGATTTCAACAGGCGGGCCACGCATCTGCGCGCCCCACCGAAAGCATAAAAGCACGCACGGTGTGTGTGCCCCAAGACAAGTCATCGAAAGGACTATCCCATGACCGAAGCATATATCTATGACGCTCTGCGCACGCCGCGCGGCAAAGGCCGCAAAGACGGCGCCTTGCATGAACTGACGTCCCTGCGCCTGAGCGCGCTGACGCTGAACGCCGTGAAAGAACGCAACAATCTCGAAGGTCACGCCGTCGAAGACGTGATCTGGGGCAATGTTACCCAAGTGATGGAGCAAGGCGGCTGCCTTGCACGCTCTGCTGTCCTTGCGTCCGATCTGGATGAGCGTATTCCAGGTCTTGCGATCAACCGTTTCTGCGCCTCGGGCATGGAAGCTGTTAACCTTGCCGCCAACCAAGTGCGCGGCGGTGCCGGCATGGCCTATATTGCAGGCGGTGTTGAGATGATGGGCCGCGTTGCCATGGGCAGTGACGGTGCTGCTATCGCCGCCGACCCCAGCATCGCAATTGACCAGTATTTCGTGCCGCAAGGCATCTCGGCTGACATCATCGCAACCGAATACGGCTTTACCCGGGACGAGGCCGACCAGCTTGCCATCGCATCGCAGCAGCGTGCAAAGAAAGCATGGGATGAAGGCCGCTTTGACAAATCCGTCATCACGATCCGTGACCAGAACGGGCTCGAAATTCTCAGCCATGACGAATACATGCGCCCGCAGACCGACATGCAGTCATTGGGCAGCCTGAACCCTGCGTTCCAGCAGATGGGCGAAGTCATGCCCGGCTTCGACAAAGTGGCGCTGCTGAAGTACCCGCATCTGGAAAAAATCAACCACATCCACCACGCGGGTAACTCCTCTGGGATCGTGGACGGTGCGGCGGCTGTGTTGATCGGCAACAAGGAATTCGGCGAGAAATACGGCCTCAAGCCGCGCGCGCGCATCCGTGCAACTGCAAAAATCGGCACCGACCCCACCATCATGTTGACCGGTCCGGTGCCCGTGACGCAGAAAATCCTTGCCGATAATGGCATGGATATCAAAGACATCGACCTGTTCGAAGTGAACGAAGCTTTTGCTTCTGTCGTGCTGCGGTTCATGCAAGCATTTAATGTGGACCATGACCGCGTGAACGTGAACGGCGGCTCCATCGCGATGGGTCACCCACTGGGCGCAACTGGTGCCATGATCATCGGCACGCTGCTGGATGAGCTTGAGCGCGCGGACAAGGAAGTTGGCCTTGCCACACTTTGCATCGCGTCCGGCATGGGTGCCGCAACCATCATCGAGCGCGTATAATGGCTGTTAGCTCCCACCCGTTTCATGCGGTTGCCAAACTGGCAGCCGCAAATGGCATGGGCAATTTGAAGATCAGGGTTGGCCATGATGGTGACTACGTCAGGTTATTCCAAAGCGATCCGCCGCTGTTCTTCAAACATAAAAATGACCCGAGCGATGAAATCGACCGGGCCGAATTCAATCACTTCAAACGCATCTTGCTGAGTGAAGAAGACTGCAGCAACGGTCCTGAAGCCACTTTGGCGCTGGTAGAAATGTTATTGGAAAAATTTGCCGATTACGAATCCCAGCGCCCCACGAAAAACCCCAAATCCGGGAGAGACATATGACCGATTTTACAATGAACATTGATGCCGAAGGCATCGCAACGATCACATGGGACGTCGAAGACAAATCGATGAACGTGATGTCCATCAATGGCCTTGAGGAGCTGGATGCGCTGACTGATCAGGCGCTGGCTGACGACGCGGTCAAAGGCATCATCATCACCTCCGGCAAAGAGGGCTCTTTCGCGGGCGGCATGGACCTGAACCTGCTGGCCAAGATGAAAGAAGACGCAGGCGACGATCCTGCGCGCGGCCTGTTTGAGGGCACGATGCGCATGCACCACCTGCTGCGCAAGATCGAGCGTGCCGGCATGGACCCCAAGACCAACAAAGGCGGCAAGCCTGTCGCTGCTGTTTTGCCCGGCACCGCTGCAGGCATCGGGCTTGAACTGCCACTGGCCACGCACCGCACCTTTGTTGCCAACAACCCCAAGGCCCGCATCGGCCTGCCGGAAATTCAGGTTGGCATCTTCCCCGGCGCCGGTGGCACCACGCGCCTTGTGCGCATGCTGGGTGCGATGGCTGCTTCTCCGCTGCTGCTGGAAGGCAAAATGCTCTCGCCCGATGCGGCCAAAAAAGCAGGCATTATCAACGAGGTCAGCGATGATCCTATGGCGGATGCCCGTGCTTGGGTCCTGTCAGCGAAAGACGCCGACATCCTCAAGCCATGGGACGCAAAGGGTTACAAAATGCCCGGCGGCGCGCCCTACCACCCTGCAGGCTTCATGACCTTCGTAGGTGCCTCCGCGATGGTGCACGGCAAGACAAAAGGCGTCTACCCTGCCGCCAAAGCGCTGCTGTCAGCCGTCTATGAGGGCGCGCTTGTACCATTCGATACTGCGCTGAAAATCGAAGCGCGCTGGTTCACTTCCGTGCTGCTCAACCCGTCCTCCTCTGCCATGATCCGGTCGCTCTTCCTGAACAAAGAAGCGCTGGAAAAAGGCGCTGTGCGTCCCCAAGACGTGCCAGACCAACGCGTCAAGAAACTTGGCGTTCTGGGCGCAGGCATGATGGGTGCGGGCATCGCGCTGGTCTCTGCGCAGGCGGGCATCGAAGTGGTCCTGATCGACCGTGACCAAGCCGCCGCCGACAAAGGCAAAGCCTACTCCGAGGCCTTCATGGACAAGGGCATCGCCCGCAAGAAAGCTACACCAGAGAAGAAAGAGGCGCTGCTGAACCTCATCACAGCCACGCCTGATCTGGACGCGCTCAAAGGCTGCGATCTGATCATCGAGGCCGTTTTCGAGGATACCGCAGTAAAGGCCGAAATGACCAAGAAGGTCGAAGCAGTCATCCCTGAGGATTGCATCTACGCTTCCAACACCTCGACACTGCCGATCACCGAGCTGGCCAAAGCCTCGTCACGGGATGAGCAGTTCATTGGCATCCACTTCTTCTCACCTGTTGAGCGGATGGCACTGGTTGAGATCATCAAAGGCGCAAACACAGGCGACCGCGCGGTGGCAAAAGCGCTCGATTATGTGCGTCAAATTCGCAAGACACCGATCGTGGTCAACGATGCGCGGTTCTTCTATGCGAACCGTTGCATCATCCCTTACGGTGGCGAAGCAAACCGCATGATCACCGAAGGTATCGCGCCTTGGTACATCGATCAGGCCGCGCAAATGCTGGGCTTCCCTGTTGGTCCTGTACAACTTGGCGATGAAACTTCGGTTGATCTGGCCACAAAGATCATGCGCGCCACGAAAGCCGCGATGGGCAACGCCTATCCTGCCTCCGAAGCGGACAATCTGATTGTCTGGCTCGAAGAGCAGGGCCGCCTGGGCCGCAAGACGAAAGCAGGCTATTTCGACTACGACGAAAAGGGCAAGCGTCTGGGATACTGGAAGGGCATGCAGGACAAGTACCCGCTGGCCGAAGTCCAGCCTGCGTTGCAGGACGTTCAGGACCGCCTGATGTTTGTGCAAGTGCTGGAAGCAGTACGTGCGCTGGAAGAAGGCGTTCTGATGGACATCCGCGAAGGCGATGTCGGCGCGATCCTTGGCTGGGGCTTTGCGCCATGGTCCGGTGGCCCGTTCTCATGGCTAGACATAATCGGCACGCCTTACGCGGCCGAGCGTTGCGACCAGCTTGAAGCGCAATTCGGTGAGCGGTTCAAATGCCCTGACCTGCTGCGCGAGATGGCTGATAAGAACCAGTCGTTCTATGGCCGCTTTGGTCCGAAATCTGCCAACGCAGCCTGATCCAAGGTATCCGAACCAATAGAAAGGGGCGCTTCTTGCGCCCCTTTTTCGTCTCTGATGCGAAACTTCAATGCCCGTGGGAACAGGCACTGGAACACAAAAAAGGGGCCGCTTGTGCGACCCCTTTAAATCCAAAGGGAATGGATGAATTGCTAACGCTTTGCTAAGCGTTGGTATTAGAGAGAGGCGCGGAAGCCTTCGAACGCGGCCGCCTCTTCCAGATTGTCTTCAAGACTGATGTGGAATGCCAGTTCCTCTGCTTCTTCCCCAGTCAAGACCACGTAGGTTTGATCACCAGCCTCAAGGAATTTGTCCAACGTCGACATATCCGCAGGGCAATGGATCAGCGCGCCCCCTTCGGCATAGATCACTTCGTCATGGTCAAAATACACGGCGACCAGTTCGACCCGCTGGACCGGCTGACGGCGGTGGATACCGCGTAGCCCGACAAGGTTATGCGCGGTCATAACGGCAAATGGGTCCCCGCTTAGATCCTGCGCGGCGTCGCTTTCGATCATCACGCCCTGATCTGGCAGCAACACCAGTTCTTCACGGTTGCCCAGCGCACCCTCAGGAATAACAACCGGCCACATCATGTCAGCTGTCTCTGGCGCATCGAGCCAAACATGGGCACGGCGGATTTCTGTGATCTCCTGCATGCCGTTATCAAAGGTCAAAACCTTATCGCCAACGGCCAATGCATCAATCGCACGCCAGCCCAGATTGCTGGCAACCCGCGTCCCGATCATCAGGCCATGGCTCAATGTTGCCATACATCCATCATATGCGCCGCTCATCTCAACTGCGCGGTGTACAGGTTGTTGTGTTTTTGCACCCAGTCCAAACATCGTTTCCATTCCCCTTAGTCTGCACCCTCTTTGTGGTGCGT
>Ga0209345_10000431_pt1 | contig 54569 bp, 60 predicted proteins | sample Cruoilmetagenom7_FD_187294 | JGI IMG/M metagenome (GOLD analysis project Ga0209345, IMG submission 187294) | Oil polluted marine microbial communities from Coal Oil Point, Santa Barbara, California, USA - Sample 7 (SPAdes) (version 2) | ecosystem: Environmental > Aquatic > Marine > Oil seeps ... | reverse complement strand
CCCCTAGTCTTAGGGTGGCTCTGCTATATTTGAAGAGCGAAAGAGTTATGAGGGTATAGCGATGTTTGACGGTTTTACGGCTGAAGTACTGGCGCGTTTCCAGTTTGCTTTTACGGTGTCATTCCACATTATCTTTCCTGCGTTCTCCATCGGATTAGCAAGCTATCTGGCCGTGCTGAATGCGCTTTGGCTACGCACGCGCAACGATACCTATAGACTTCTGTTCGAATACTGGAAAAAGATCTTTGCTGTCGCTTTCGCGATGGGTGTCGTTTCAGGCATCGTGATGTCTTACCAGTTCGGAACCAACTGGTCCGTCTTCTCGGATAGGGCGGGACCAGTTATCGGCCCGTTAATGGCCTATGAAGTTCTGTCTGCCTTCTTCCTGGAGGCCGGTTTCCTGGGTATCATGCTGTTCGGGCGCGAGCGTGTGGGCGATAAGCTGCATATGCTGGCAACCGGCGTTGTCGCCTTTGGAACGCTTCTTTCCGCGACATGGATTCTTTCAGTGAACAGCTGGATGCAAACGCCGACAGGTTTTTCAATGAATGAGGTCGGGCAGTTCGTGCCAGAAGATTGGTGGGCAATCGTGTTCAACCCCTCATTCCCATACCGGCTGGTCCACATGGTGTTGGCGGCATACCTGACGACAGCTCTGGTGGTCGGGGCCGTCGGCGCACTTCATTTGTTGCGGGACCGTTTCGACGTGGCCAGCCGTAAGATGTTTTCGATGGCGATGTGGATGTTGGTTGTCGTGACGCCGCTCCAGATTATTGCAGGGGATTATCATGGGTTGAATACGCTAGAGCATCAGCCAGCCAAGATCATGGCAATGGAAGGTCACTATGACAGCCATCCTGACGGTGCACCTCTGATCCTGTTTGGCATACCCAATCCGGAAGAAAAGCGGATCGACTATGCAATCGAGATTCCAAAACTGAGTTCGCTGATCCTCAAACATGATCTTAACGCACCATTGGCCGGTCTGGATACCATTCCGGATGAAGACGAGCCTCCGGTGGCGATCGTATTCTGGTCGTTCCGTGTGATGATCGCACTGGGTTTCGCGATGTTGGGGCTGGGCATCTGGGCATTGACACAGCGCATTCGGGGACGGCTGTACCATGCGCCCTGGCTGCACCGCGCAGCGCTTGCCATGGGGCCTGCCGGCTTTGTTGCGGTTCTGGCTGGCTGGATTACGACCGAAGTGGGCCGCCAGCCGTTCACTGTTTACGGGTTGATGCGGACCTCGGATAGTTTGTCGCCCATCGCCGCGCCTGCGGTTGCAGCATCGCTTACGGCTTTCATCATTGTCTACTTTTTCGTCTTCGGCGCAGGCACTTATTATCTGCTACGCATGATGAACAAACCGGTCAGACAGGTCGCGGAGCAGTCGCTGCGCGACGAGGGGCCAATCAGAACGGCAGGGGTCACGCAGGCCGCTCCCTACAATGAACGTAAGGAGGGACACTAATATGTTCGGACTTGAACTGTCATTTATCTGGGCTGGGATCATCGCCTTTGCCGTGCTGGTCTATGTCATTTTGGACGGCTTCGATCTGGGGGTCGGTCTGCTGTTTCCGCTGACCAAGGATGAAGAAGAGCGGGGCGTCATGATGAATTCGATTTCGCCCGTCTGGGACGGGAACGAGACATGGCTGGTACTGGGCGGCGGCGGGTTATTCGCTGTTTTCCCGTTGGCCTATTCGATTGTGATGCCTGCGCTGTATATGCCGATCATCCTGATGCTTCTGGGCCTTGTTTTTCGCGGCGTCGCCTTTGAATACCGGTGGCGGACGGAGCGCTGGAAACCGCTATGGGATATGGGTTTCTTTGGGGGATCGCTGACTGCCACATTGTGTCAGGGCATTGCATTGGGCGCCCTTGTGCAAGGGATCGAGGTTGAGAACCGCGCCTATGCCGGTGGCTGGTGGGATTGGTTGACGCCGTTTTCACTCCTCTGCGGCATCGCAGTCACGATCGGTTACGCGATGCTTGGTGCAACATGGCTCAACCTGAAGCTGGAAGGACGTATCCAGAGCCACATGCGTCGCCTTGCATGGCCAGCGGCGATTGGCACAGTGATCTGTATGGGGCTGGTCAGCCTTTGGACGCCGTTTCTTGATGCGGCCTATTTCAGTCGCTGGTTCGCATGGCCCACGGCAGTCTTCAGTGCAATTGTACCGCTGCTGGTTTTGGCCGCGATAGCAGGGCTGTTCTTTGGCTTGCGCGGGAAGCGTGAGATAGCTCCGTTCCTGTATGCGCAGGCGCTATTTGTCTTGGCTTATGTCGGGATCGGGATAAGCTTTTATCCCCATATCGTACCACCCTCACTAACGATCGCAGAGGCTGCTGCCCCTGATGAAAGCCTTTGGTTTACTCTGGTGGGGACGGTTGTACTGGTGCCAATGATCCTGGCCTATACCGCCTATGCCTACTGGGTTTTCCGCGGCAAGGTTAATCCGGCTGAGGGCTATCACTGATGCTGAAACAGGTGGGGTGGTTTGTTCTGATCTGGCTTCTAAGCGTTGGCGCTCTGGGCATTGTCGCTTTTGCGATCCGGACGGCGATCATGCCCTAAACACGCCCACGTCGTGGGGTAACGTCTTGATATTGTGACAATGGCAGGACACTCTTTCCTGTGCTGACAGATAAGGATTTGAGCCGATGCGCGCCATGCAAGTGACTGCCTATGATTCCCCGCTTAGCCTGAGGGAATTGGACATCCCACAGCCGAAAGAAGGGCAGGTGGTCATTCGGGTTGCAACATGTGGCCTGAATTTTGGCGATACGCTGGCGATTAAGGGGACCTATCAGGAGAAACCTTCTCTGCCGTTTACTCCGGGCATGGAAATGGCTGGGACAGTCCATGCGGTTGGCGCAGGGGTAACCGGTTTTCAAGAAGGGCAACGCATTGCGGCCTACAGTGGGCGTGACGGTTTGGCTGATTACGCCGCCGTTGCAGCAGACAAATGTGTGGCACTTCCTGACAATATGTCGTTCACAGATGCTGCCGCTTTCTTGATTACCTATGCCACCAGCCATCTGGCGCTTGAGGATAAGGCGCATCTGAAACCGGGTGAGCGGCTTTTGGTTCTGGGGGCGTCGGGTGGGGTTGGCCTGACTGCCGTAGAACTGGGTAAGCTCATGGGGGCGGAAGTGATTGCTTGCGCGCGGGGGGCAGAAAAACTGGAGATTTGCAGAAAGCTTGGCGCGGATCATCTGATCGACTCCGAGACCGACGATATCCGAGAGGCTGTCAAAGCGCTGGGCGGCGCGGATGTGCTCTATGACCCCATCGGTGGTGCGCAATTTGATGCGGCATTCAGGGCGTGCAATCCCGGCGCGCGGCTGCTGCCTTTGGGGTTTGCGAGCGGAGATATCCCTCAGATTCCCGCAAACATTTTGCTGGTCAAGAATATGACAGTGCTTGGCCTGTATATCGGTGGCTATGCAAAGCTGAACCCGAAGGCCCTGACCGACAGTTTCGAAACTCTGATCGGCTGGTACGTTGAGGGTAAGATCAAGCCGCATGTTAGTCATGTTCTGCCACTCGGAGAGGCGAATGAGGGGCTTGATTTGCTGCGCACCCGGAAGGCCACAGGCAAGATTGTTATTGATCTGGAAGCTTAGGCGTTAGTGCCGTCGCGCCACGGGGCGCTTGGTGACTGTTCTGGCTTTCGCACGTTCGCGGAAAAATACGAACAAGCCAGAGGACAGGATCAGCGCGATGCCCGTCCAGACTTCCCAGCTTGGCAGGTCTCCGAAAATCATCAAACCCCAGAAGACAGCAAGCGGCAGGCCGATATATTCGAAAGGCGCGATGGTTGCAGCATCTGCCAGCCTGTAGGCCTGACTGAGACTGTAACCGATAAGTCCACCGTTCAGACCCAGCCCCACAAGTACCCAGAAATCTTCGGGCGCGGGCCAGATCCATGCGCGCAGCAGAAACTGGAGTGACGCGTTCGAGGTGTTCGCAGCAAACCGCCCGTCTCCGGCGACACAGAAAAACACCAGCGAAACCACCAGGAAAACGGCCTGGATGTAGATGGCAAGGGCAGAAGCCGGCGCTTTTACGCCCAGTTTGCGTGTCATCAACTGGTTGAGCGCATAGGTCAGCGCGGACAGAACTGGTAGCAGCAGCACAATCCGAGAAATGCTCATGCTATCTGATGTTTCCCATGGGCGCTGCATGATCACCACGCCGATGAAGCCGACAAGCACCGCGCCCAGTCGCAGTGGCCCGACTTTTTCGCCCAGTAGCGGTATTGAAAGCAGTGTGATGAACAAAGGTGCGACAAAGAAAAGGGCGGTTGCATCCGCCAGAGGCAGCACAGCGAGCGCCAGAAAATAAGACATGTTCGCAATCACGACCAGCACACCACGCATAACATGCAGTAACGGTCTATCCGTGCGTAGGGCTACCCATCCGCCCTCAAACTGGAGAAAGACACAACTGACCATAAGCCCGATTAGCGAACGGATGAAAACAATCTGGTGCAGCGGATACCCGCTGGAAAGTTGCTTAATAAGCATGTCATTGAGTGAAATGCAGAAGACTCCGAATAGGACAAAACCTATCGCGAGACCTGCACGGTTGTGGGCTTGGCTCATGTGTGCACCCTCATCAATATCATTGCAGCTGTCCAGAAAAATTCATAGCGTACAAAGTGATCAATTCAGGAGACTTCGCCGATGCAAATGTCCGACACCCGCCAGATAGCCGCCACGCCTGCACAGGTCTATGCCGCCTTGCTGGATCCGGACATGTTGAAGGCGTGCGTGCCGGGTGCGACAGAGGTAGCCGGCTCTCCTGCAGAGGGCTTCGTGGCAACAGTTGTACAGAAGGTCGGGCCGGTAAAAGCGACATTCGCGGGGGAGGTCACGATCAGCGATATGGTGCCAAATACGTCCCTGCGTATCGAGGGTGCAGGCAAGGGCGGTGCAGCCGGATTTGCAAAGGGCGGCGCTGATGTGCGGCTGGTCGAAACTGAAGACGGTTGCGAGCTGAGCTATGATGTCGAGGCCAAGGTTGGCGGCAAGCTGGCGCAGTTGGGTAGCCGGATTATCGATGGCTTTGCAAAAAAGATGGCGGACCAGTTCTTTAAAAATCTGCAAGAAGCCCTTGAAGGTCCTGTCGATCCTGATGCCGCGGAAAGCAGCGAAGAGCCTGCAGCAAAGAAGGGCTGGTTCGGGCGCTTGAAATCCTGACGCGGCGCAACACTTGTTGCGGGGCTGCAATCAGGTTTAGGTAGCGCAACCACAAACCGGAGACAGCCATGACCGCGATCGTTGATGTGACAGCCCTGCGCAAAGCCTATTCAGACGGCTTCGAAGCGCTCAAGGGGGTCGATCTTAAGATTGACGAAGGCGAAATCCTCGCGCTGCTGGGCCCCAACGGGGCGGGGAAAACGACACTAATCTCGACGATATGTGGCATTACGACTGCCACGTCGGGTAGTGTGAAAGTGGGCGGACATGACACCGTCACCGATTTTCGTGCCGCGCGGGCGATGATTGGGCTTGTCCCACAAGAGATCAACCTCGAGCCGTTTGAGCGGGTGCAAAACACCGTCAAATTCTCACGTGGATTATTTGGCAAACCAGCCAACCCGGCTTTGATCGAAAAGATCCTGCGCCAACTTTCCTTATGGGATAAACGTGACAGCCAGATTCGCGCGTTGTCCGGTGGTATGAAGCGGCGTGTGCTGATCGCCAAGGCGCTGAGCCACGAACCACGCGTGCTGTTCCTTGATGAACCCACAGCAGGCGTGGACGTGGAGCTACGCCGCGATATGTGGGAGATCGTCGCCGATCTTAAGCGGGACGGGGTGACCATTATCCTGACAACGCATTACATCGAAGAAGCCGAAGCCATTGCCGACCGCATTGGCGTCATCGCGCAGGGCGAAATTTTGTTGATCGAAGAGAAAGACAAGCTGATGGCGCGAATGGGCCGGAAGGAACTAGAGGTCCAGCTCTCCGAGGCGATCACGAAAATTCCTGACAGCCTTGTTTCAGACGCGCTTAGGCTCAGCGACGATGGTAATGCGCTGATCTACACCTACGACACCAAAAGCGAACGGACCGGCATCACCAAGCTGTTATCGCAGGTCGCAGCCGAAGGGCTTGTGCTGCGCGATGTGGTGACGCGGCAATCAAGTCTTGAGGATATCTTTGTAGACCTCGTGAAGGAGGGAGATGCGTGATGAACTGGACCGCTGTAAAATCGATCTACGTATTTGAAATGACGCGGTTTTTCCGCACCATAACTCAAAGCTTTATCTCTCCCGTGTTGTCGACCTCATTGTACTTTGTTGTGTTCGGGGCCGCTATTGGTAGCCGCATTCAGGAAGTCGAAGGCGTCAGCTATGCTGCTTTCATCGTGCCTGGCTTGATCATGCTAAGCGTCATCACACAGTCCATTTCGAACGCGAGCTTTGGTATCTATTTTCCCAAGTTTATCGGCACGATATTCGAGCTTCTGTCAGCACCGGTGAATTTTCTGGAAATCGTCATGGGCTATGTCGGTGCCGCCGCAACAAAGGCGTTGTTCATCGGGGTTATCATTCTTGCCACAGCTTATCTGTTTGTAGACTTTGAAATTCAGCACCCCTTTGCCATGGTCGGATTTCTTGTGCTGACGTGTATCAGCTTTGCGCTGATGGGGTTCATCATCGGTATTTGGGCCGGAAATTTTGAACAGTTGCAGCTTGTGCCGTTACTGATAATCACGCCGCTGGTATTTTTGGGCGGCTCTTTCTACTCAATCTCTATGCTTCCACCAGTGTGGCAGGTCATCTCGCATTTCAATCCGGTGGTTTACCTGATCTCGGGCTTCCGCTGGTCGTTCTTCGGGGCTGCTGATGTTCCGATCGGGATGAGCCTGATTGCGATTGCAGCGTTTACCGCCCTCTGCCTGTCGGTTATCTGGTGGATTTTCAAAACAGGCTGGCGTATCCGGCAATAATCGTAGAAAGCCTCCTTGTTGCGAGGCGCACAGGGCTCTACATGTGGACCATGAAACAATGGCTTCCCTTCATTAAGAATAACCCGACAGTTGCGGTAATCCGCTTGTCGGGCATGATTGGCACTTCGGGTCGCGGGGCGATAAATGATCAAAGCCTTGGGCCGATCATTGAAAAGGCATTTTCAAGGGGCAAGCCCGTTGCAGTTGCCCTTGAGGTAAACTCACCCGGTGGCAGCCCCGTGCAGTCATCATTGATCGGTGCGCGTATCCGGCGGCTGGCCGAAGAAAAGAACATTCCTGTGTTCGCCTTCGTTGAAGATGTTGCCGCCTCGGGTGGCTACTGGCTTGCTGCTGCTGCAGATGAAATTTATGCAGATACGTCTTCTGTTGTTGGGTCGATCGGGGTGATCTCTGCCGGTTTTGGCCTGCATGAACTGATGGCGAAGAACGGGGTAGAACGGCGGGTATATACTGCCGGGAACTCCAAATCGATGCTGGATCCCTTTCGTCCGGAAAAGCCAGAAGATGTCGCGCGTCTGAAAGAGCTGCTTGAGGACGTTCACGCAAACTTCAAAGAACACGTAACTGCCCGTCGCAGTGGCAAACTGGTGGAAGATCGTGATCTGTTTACTGGTGAGGTCTGGCTGGCGCGTAAGGCGATAGAAGTTGGCCTGATCGACGGTATTGGACATATCACGCCATTCTTGAAAGAACGCTTCGGCAAGAAGGTCAAATTGCGCCGGTATGGTGTCAAGCAGGGGCTGCTAAGCCGCTTTGGGACCCGTATCGTTGGCGATGCATTGCATGGTATCGAAGAGCGCGCACAATTCGCACGGTTCGGGCTCTGACATGATCCTGAAGATTGTCGCTCTATTCTTAGTATTTATTGGTGTGCTTGGCTGGTTTGGCAAGATGCACTGGATTGGCGGAAAGACGTTGACCCAACGCAAATGCAAAAGCTGCGGTCGCTACCGAATTGGTAAAGGGCCCTGTGCCTGTGGAGGGAAACGGGGATGATGACTGCTTGGTTGCTGTCGGGGCTTGGGCTTTTGATTCTGCTATTGGCGGGGGATGCGCTGGTAAAGGGCGCTGTTAACCTGAGCCTTCGAATCGGCATTCCTGCCCTGATCGTAAGCTTGACCATTGTGGCCTTCGGCACCTCTGCGCCAGAGCTTCTGATTTCGATCAAGGCTGTGTTGGATGATGTGCCGGGCATCGCGTTGGGCAACGTCGTCGGGTCGAATACTGCCAATATTCTGCTGGTTTTGGGCATCCCTGCCTTGCTTGCAACCATGCACACGTCCGAGTGTAATACCCGAAAGTCCTTCAATCATATGATCGCAGCGACGATCCTGTTTATTGCCTTGGCCTACCGGGGTGTCTTTGACTGGGTTGCATCTATTGCGTTGCTGGTTGCGTTGGCTGCGATGCTGTATGACGCCGCGCGTGACGCGCGCGCGCACCAGAAAGCGGATGCCGCGCCAGTGGATGAGGGCGATCTTGAAGGCGTGGACCCGGACATGCCGGGATGGCGTATCGGGCTGTTTTTGTTGCTTGGACTAATTGGCTTGCCGCTGGGCGCTTCTTTGTTGGTGGATAACGCAACAATCATCGCCAAGGAATTCGGCGTGAGCGATACAGTGATCGGCTTGACGCTGGTTGCGATTGGTACGTCATTGCCAGAGCTTGCTACCACTGTCATGGCCGCCTTGCGGCGACAGGCGGATGTTGCTCTTGGTAACGTCATCGGATCGAACATGTTCAATCTGCTGGCGATCATCGGGATTGCAGGGCTTGTTGGCCCCATCCAAGTCGACCCTGCCTTCTTGCGATTTGATTTGTGGGTCATGCTGGGGGCGTCGCTGCTGCTGATCCCTGTCGTTTATCTGGGCCAAAATATCACGCGCCTATGGGGAATTGTGCTGAGCGTACTATATGCCGTCTATCTAATAGTCGTGTTGGCATTCTGAGGGTTCTAAAATGAAACGAGCATTAGTTACCGGCGCGGGTAAGCGTCTTGGCCGTGCTATGGCGCTTTATCTGGGGCAGCGCGGGTTCGACGTTGCGGTTCATTATGCCAGTTCTGCCGACGGTGCCAGTGAGGTCGTTTCGGAAATCGAGGCGATGGGGCAACGCGCGGTAGCGGTTCAGGCTGATTTGCTGAACCTCGACGAAATGGAGGGGCTGCTGCCTGCTGCAGTCGACGCCCTTGGTGGACCGATAACCTGTCTGATCAACAATGCTTCGATCTTTGAATATGACACGCTGGAAAAGGCCACGCGCGACAGCTGGGACAGGCACATGAACTCCAACTTGCGGGCCCCCTTTGTCCTGAGTCAGGCAATGGTCGCGCAAGGGCTCGAAGCCACAATCGATGATGCAGAGGAACCCATCTCAGCCGGTCTAATCGTTAACATGTTGGACCAGCGCGTGCGCAAACTGACACCAGAGTTTATGACATATACTTTGGCCAAAATGGGCTTGTGGGCATTGACCCAAACCAGCGCGCAGGCGCTTTCGCCCCACATTCGCGTCAATGCTATCGGGCCGGGACCGACCCTTCAGGGAAGTCGCCAGTCCCGCACTCATTTTGACGGTCAACGCGCCGCTACTATTCTTGAACGCGGCGCCAACCCGTCCGACATTACCGCGGCGCTGGGCTACTTCCTGGATGCGCCAGCCGTGACTGGGCAACTGCTGTGCGTAGATGGCGGGCAGCACCTTGGCTGGAAGACACCGGACGTATTAGGGGTAGAATAGAATTCTCTTGTTGCAAAGTTTTGCACGTTCGCCCGTAAACAAGGCGATTTGTTACATTTTTGAGCCTCTTACTGTCGTTTTACAAAACTGAAATTAAAATAAACAACAAAAGCAATAGCTTAGATATGTGCCTAAAAATTAGACATTTTAACGAAGCGTTTAGAATGTAACGGAAAAATCGGAAACTCCAAAAGTTATCAGCAGACTTATCCACAGGAAACGGGGACATGTTTACTGTTGATGCACCTGCTAAAACGTGAAGAGAAACGGAGAATCAAAAGCGCATGACTGAAGCGGAGCAGACCCAGCCTACGGGCTATGAGGTTATCCAAGGATACCTCAAAACTCTGGATGGTTCTCCGGGTGTTTACCGCATGCTCGATAGCGAAAGTCGTGTTCTTTATGTAGGCAAAGCGCGCAATTTGCGGGCGCGTGTCAGCAACTATGCGCGGCCCAGTGGACACAGTCCACGCATCGCACGGATGATTTCCAATACTGCCTCAATGATGTTCCTGACAACGCGGACAGAAACCGAGGCGCTTCTGCTAGAGCAGAACCTGATTAAACAGCTCAAGCCCAAGTTCAACGTGCTTTTGCGTGATGATAAAAGCTTTCCGAATATTCTGGTTACAAGCGACCATGACTACCCGCAGATCAAAAAACACCGCGGCGCAAAGAAAGAGAAGGGATCTTATTATGGTCCTTTCGCGAGCGCTGGTGCCGTGAACCGCACGCTGAATCAGTTGCAGCGCGTTTTCTTGCTGCGAGACTGTTCCAATTCCCAATTTGACAGCCGCACGCGTCCTTGCCTTCAACATCAGATCAAACGTTGTTCGGCCCCTTGCGTCGGAAAAATCAGCGCCGAAGCCTATGGCGAGACTGTTGAGGACGCACAGAAGTTCCTTTCGGGCAAAAGCACAGGTATCCAGACACGTCTTGCCGCCGAGATGGCGGAAGCCTCCGATGCAATGGAGTTCGAGCGTGCAGCGGCCCTGCGCGACCGGATCAAGGCACTGACACAGGTCCAAACCACGCAAGGCATCAATCCAAAAGGCGTGTCAGAGGCTGATATCATCGGGCTACATATGTCGGATGGGCAGGCCTGTGTTCAGGTGTTCTTTATCCGGTCCGGTCAGAACTGGGGTAACCACGATTATTATCCGCGCATCGGCGATGACGTAGACGCAGCCGAGGTTCTGGAGGCATTCATCGGCCAGTTCTATGACCAGCGGGACCCGCCGCGCCAGTTGATCCTGAGCCATGAGATCGAGAACCCTGATCTGATGGCCGATGCGTTGGCGACCAAGATCAACCGTAAGGTCGAGTTATTAGTGCCGCAAAGAGGTGAGAAGGCGGAGCTTGTGGACGGCGCATTGCGCAATGCCCGCGAAAGTCTGGCCCGTAAGATGGCGGAAAGTGCAACTCAGACCAAGCTGCTCAAGGGGTTGGCGGATGTTTTTGAACTGCCCAAAGTTCCCGAGCGGATCGAAATTTACGATAACTCCCACATTCAGGGCTCATTTGCTGTGGGGGCCATGGTCGTCGCGGGGCAGGAAGGGATGATCAAAAACCAGTACCGCAAGTTTAATATCCGCGGTGATGACCTAACGCCCGGTGATGACTTTGGGATGATGAAAGAGGTCCTTACACGCCGTTTCAAACGCCTGATTAAGGAAGACCCGGAGCGGCGGGAAGGCCATTGGCCTGATCTGTTATTGATTGACGGCGGTGCAGGGCAGGTGAGTGCTGTGCGCGAAATCATGCGAGAATTCGGCGTTGAAGACATCCCGATGGTGGGTGTGGCCAAAGGCATCGACCGCGATGCGGGCAAAGAAGAATTCTACCGCACAGGCAAGCCTGTCATGGCGCTGCGGCACAATGATCCGGTATTGTATTTCATCCAGCGGATGCGGGATGAAGCGCACCGGTTTGCGATCGGAACGCACAGGGCAAAACGGGCAAAGTCCGTTGGCGCGACACCTTTGGATGATGTGCCGGGTGTGGGCGCGGCCCGCAAACGGTCATTACTGGCGCATTTCGGGTCTGCAAAGGCCGTGAGCCGGGCAAATCTGCATGATCTTAAGGCGGTCGAGGGGGTATCCGATGCCTTAGCAGATACGATCTATGCCCACTTCCACGAAAAAGGGTGAGCTGCCGTGCATATTCACGCTCTTTCGCGAAGAATTGTGAGCGAATGATGGCTGGCGAAATAGGATTTTCTTTCTGTGCACACTGACTTCAAAGCCTTCGCGCTTTTACGTTATTGCCGAGCGGTGTAGGGTGCCAATATGAAGTGGAATTTGCCAAATATTCTCACGGTTTTGCGGTTGCTTGCAGCGCCCGCAGTCGCGGTGATGTTTTTGTACTTTACGCGACCTTATGCTGATTGGTTCGCGTTGGTGTTATTTGTAACAGCGGCGGCGACCGATTGGATAGACGGCTATCTTGCCCGTGCCTGGAAACAAGAAACCAAGCTCGGCGCGATGCTGGATCCCATTGCGGATAAGGCGATGGTTGTGATCGCGCTCATGGTGATTATCGGTTTCTCAAGCTGGTCCGCTTGGCTGGTGTTGCCGGCAACAGTCATCCTTTTCCGTGAAGTGTTTGTTTCCGGCCTGCGTGAGTATCTGGGCGACACAGCTGGCACACTGAAAGTCACAAGATTGGCGAAGTGGAAAACAGCGCTTCAGATGACCGCGATCGCGGTGCTATTCAGTCAGGGCGTTTTTGAACACTATCTGGGGATGAGCATTTTCGGAATGGACGAAGCGCTGGTTCAAGACATCTTGCAAGGTAAAGAAGAAGACGTTCTGGGCCTGAACTGGAAGGTTGTCGCGATGGAGTGGTCAGGCCGCATCGGGCACTGGCTTTTGTGGCTGGCAGCGGCGCTTACAGCCGTGACAGGCTGGGATTACCTGATGAAAGCTTTGCCACATCTCAAGGAGGGCCGGTGATGGACGTATTATATTTTGCATGGGTGCGCGAACGTATCGGAATACCGCGCGAAACGGTGCAAACAGATGCGGGCACAGTTGCTGATCTTGTAACAGAATTGCGTGCGCGTGAAGAACGCTATGCAGCCGCCTTCGAGGATCTCTCGGCGCTTCGCGTAGCGCTTGATCAGGAATTGTCTGATTTTGATGCGCCGCTTGCAGGGGTGCGCGAAGTTGCGTTCTTTCCACCGATGACGGGCGGATAATATGCGGATTTCCGTTCAGGAAGAGATGTTCGATCTTGGCGCGGAAACGGCAACCTTTGCCGCAGGGCACAGCGATATCGGCGCGATTGTCACCTTCACGGGTGTTGTGCGCGACTTGCCTGATGACCGCATGGACGCGATGGAGATCGAACACTATCCCGGCATGACCGAAAAAGCGATCATCGCTATGGCGCAAAACGCAGTCGAAAGGTTCGGGTTGGGCGATGTCTTGATCATCCACCGATACGGGCGCCTTCAACCAGGCGAGATGATCATGATGGTTGCTACAGCAGCGCCGCATCGCAAGGATGCGTTTGAGGCCGCGATGTTCTTGATGGACTATCTGAAATCCCGGGCGCCATTCTGGAAGCGTGAAATATCGGCCACAGGTGCCGCTTGGGTTGCAGCTACCGACGAAGACGAAGCGGCGTTGACGCGCTGGTAGCCAAATTGGCCTTGATCCAAATCAAGGATGAAATAGCCTGAGCTTGTTATGCTTTCTTCATACATTCACAGGAGGATACGGCGTGTTTAAGTCAATTGTTGTAGGCGTTGATGGTTCAGAGGCGTCCGATCGGGCGCTGCGGGTCGCTTGCGGTCTCGCTAAAGAAGCAAATTCCAAGCTCCAGATCGTCCATACTCCAAGGGATGAAACTGTGACCTATGCGGCAGATGCGATTTCGGGGTTTTATGTTGGACCAAATGCGGCCCAGCAGGAACTGCTGCGCGAAGCGGCGGAAAAGCTTACCGAACGAGCCTTGGCGATTGCAGCCGAAGAAGGGGTGAAAAATGTCGAAGCCCATATCGGTCACGGTGATCCAGGTCAGGATGTATTGGACCGAGCGGAAAAAGCCGGTGCAGACCTGATCGTGACAGGACGGCGCGGATTGGGGAACTTCAGTGCTTTGGTACTGGGCAGCACTTCCCATCAAATCAGCAAACACGCACATTGTGCCTGTCTGACCGTTCCATAGGGACGGCGGTTAACCTGCGCGCTGGCTGTCAATGTAGGCGCGCATTTCCTCTGCTTCATGGCGCGCGTCGCGCAATCCATCCATCGCGGCGCGCAATTCGGCCTCGGTCTGGGATAGCTGATTTGTCAGCTCCGCCTCGCGCTGCTGCAGATACGTGATCGCTTGGTCGCGCGTTTCTTCTGCTTCATGCAGCTCTTGGCTCATCCGGTCCAGCTGCGCCACATCATCTGCGGCAACCCGCGTGAAGCGGTGCAGTAGCCAATTGGCGAACCAGCCCATGCAGAAGGCAACAAATAGAATGATGGCGGTCGCAAGGACAAATTCAAATCGGCTCATTCGGTGGCGCTTTCTTCGGTCGGCGTATTCGGTGCTGTATCGCTGCTTTGTGAAGCGTTTTCCAGCGTTGTTTCGTCCGGCGTTGCAACAGTGTCGGGGCGGATAAGTCGGAACTCGATACGGCGGTTTGCTTCGCGTCCCGCTTCACTGTCGTTGCTGGCTACTGGGTTTTCTTCACCATATCCTACCGCTTTGAAGGTCCCGGTCACAACCCGCCGCGCGCGTAATTCGTTCAAAACAGATTCGGCACGGCTTTGGCTCAAAGCAAGGTTCATCTCTTCGCGGCCTTGGCTATCGGTATAGCCCTGAATTTCCAACGGCAATTTACCGCATCGTTTCAAGATCGTGGCAATATCATCCATCGTTCCCAAAGCAGAAGCGTCGATAGTAGCTGAACCCGGTTCAAAGTTGATCTTACCCGCAGCGACGATCGCGCCGATCTCTGCCTCGCATTCGGAAGGCGTGGGGAGCCCTAGCACAGGATCAAGCTGTTTCTGATAGGTTACGTTCACATCGAACTGACTGCCTTCACCCAGTTTGCCAGCCATGAGCGAAGCAAGCTCAGTCGATGCGTCGGGATTGCCGGTATTGCCCGTGAGCACGATGTTGTCAGGCGTAACAGTTAGCGAACCATTGCTGAGCTTACCCAGACCCTCCAGTCCGGCAAGAACGCGGGTTGTCCAGTCGGCCGGCAGGCCTTCGACGACGCGGGTTGCTGTGTAAACATTGTCGGAACCAAAGCGTGCTTTCGCAAAGCTTGTCGTTAGCTCCCGTAGGGCATCATCGTTGACCCGACCGCGCAGCTGTACTTGGCCTTCTGGGCTAAGCGTTGCGTTGAACTCTGGCGGACCGGCGTTTGGATCTTGTGCCTGTGGCAATTTCGCCTGCAAGGCAAAAACACCCGGCAATGCATTCTCAAGCTCACCCACAACGTTGTCAAAATCTGACTGGCTGGTGCCTGCGGACGCCAACAAAGTGATGTCGGCGTCTACGATTGTGACAGACCCTTCGCCCAGTTTGGCCAAAGCATTGATTGAGGCCGTCACAGCATCGGCCCATTTGGGTGTGGGTACGCCGAGGCCAACAGTGCAGCGCGGTGTCTGTGCACCTGCTGCTTTTGCGGCTGTGATGATCCGCTCGGCGGCAGTGTCGGTGTCAGCCGAGCAGGCGTCGAAGCTGGCGCCGTCTTCGGTGATCTGGAACCGCGTGGTGAAAGGTGTAATCACAGGACGAGGCGCGGCAATATCAAGAACCAAAGTTACTTGGGACGGAACCATGCGCCGCAGGTTCTGCTCCAGTCGTGCCTTTTCCTGCGGGCTGTCCGTGATGGCTGTGATCGCTACCCGGTTGGGCTGAACTGATACCTTTGCGCGGGGTAGGCTGCTCATTGATGACAGTGCAAAATCAAGCGCGCTGTCCCAGCCTTCAGGCGCAGGATAGTCGGCAGTTTCCAGCAGGTCGGTAACGCCTGTCGATCCCTCAAGGCTGTTAAAACGCGCGATCACATAGTCTTTGTCGGTGCTTGTCGGAATCAGCCCGATGACCGAAAGGCCACTGTCATTGCGCAGGATTTCCGCTGAAAACTTTGGCGGGGCAAGGGCCTCCTGCGCGGCTACAGCCATGTCATCAATCACGCGCGCGGCGTCTACGACAGAACCTGCGGTCGTAAGCGCGGAAAAGCGGACAGCTTCGGTAGGTGCAGTGCCCGACAGCGAGACTTGAAGACCGTTCGCCTCCACCTCTGCCCAGGTCATACCCTTTTCATCCAACGCGTCACGCACGCCGATCTCAGATGAGTCCTCGATAAGGCTGACAGAGAAGTTCGCCGCCACAAGGGCCACAACAGCGGCAGCGGCGAAGGTCAGGAATATTGTAAGCAGTGATGAGAGGCGCATGGGCACTTTCGTAACAGTTCAATAATTAGGCATGGTACTACGCCGCTGGCGGGCTTGGTGCAATCAAAGGAACAGAGCTGCGACAAAAAACAACAGCGGAATCATGCCGGTGTCGCGATTGACCCTGAACAATTGCAGCATTTTTTCCGGATTGTGAATGTCGAGGCCACGCAATTGCCATGCCATGTGCCAGCCCATGGCCCACGGGCCGGCAAGGGCGACGGCCATCGCCAACACAGAAGCCTGTGGTAGCGCAGCATAAATGACAGCGATGCCCATCAACCCGACGGTGGCCATCAAGAATCGGCGCAACCATTGGCCGGAATTCTCACCGAACAGCCTTGCAGTCGATTTAACGCCGATCAGCGCGTCATCTTCGGTGTCCTGATGAGCGTAAATCGTATCGTAGAACAGCGTCCATGCAATGCCAGCCAGATAAAGCACCACGGCCGGTGCATCGAGCCGTCCTGTGTGCGCAGTCCAGGCCAACAGAGCCCCCCAGTTGAAGGCAAGCCCGAGGAAAACCTGCGGCCACCACGTGAATCGTTTCGCGAAGGGATAGATTGCGACGGGAATCAGCGCGAGAACTCCCAACCGGATTGCAGCACCATTGAAAGACAGCAGAATCGCAAATGATATGAGTGCCTGCGCGATCATCCAGACAGTGGCGCCTTTGACACTGACCTGACCGGACGGAATCGGCCGCGACCTTGTACGCGCTACCTGCGCGTCGAAATCGCGGTCTGTAATGTCATTCCATGTGCAGCCAGCCCCGCGCATCAAGAACGCGCCAACAGCGCAGCCGATGAGAATCCACAAATCAAACCAGCGCATCTGGCCGTCATAAAGCATTGCCAGCGACAGACCCCACCAGCACGGTAGCAGCAAAAGCCATGTGCCAATGGGCCTGTCAGCACGGCTTAAGCGCAGGTAAGGCCGGGCGGCGGCAGGTGCATACAGGTCGACCCAGTTGCGCGCATATGCGTCTGCAACCACGCCATCTTCCGGAGGCTCTGGTGGTGGGGCGTTGTCTTGCATATATCCATCCTTATGGACGCGAAAATCAGATTGTATGTAGAGCACCCTTTGGGGGATGGGCAATCGGTTCCTTTGGACCGTGCGCAGGCGCATTACCTTTTTGGGGTTATGCGGCAGTCAGTGGGGGGACATGTGCTCCTGTTCAACGGGCGTGATGGCGAATGGCGCGCTGAGGTCGTTGAGGCCGGAAAGCGTGGCGGTATGCTGGCGTGCATCGAGCAGACTAAACCGTTGCAGATGCCCCCCGACCTTTGGTTGTGCTTTGCACCAATCAAAAAGGCCCGCACCGATTTCATTGTTGAAAAAGCCGCCGAGATGGGCGCCGCGCGGATCGTACCTGTGCAGACGGAGTTCACCAATTCAGGTCGTATCCAGCGCGATCGTTTGCAGGCTCATGCCGTCGAAGCTGCGGAGCAATGCGGTGGAACCTTCGTGCCGGAAGTAGCTGATCTGGTTCGCTTCGACCGTTTGCTTCAGAATTGGGATGCAGGCCGCCAGATTATGTTCTGTGATGAGGCGCTGGCCGCGTCACGCCCTTCCTCGCTCGTTGCTGGTGCGGTTGGGCCTTGGGCGATCTTTATCGGACCAGAGGGCGGGTTCTCGGAGCGCGAGCGCGCTAAGCTGAAAGCATTGGACGTATCTGTTGCGGTGTCGCTGGGGCCACGGATTCTCAGGGCCGACACAGCGGCGGTGGCGGCGATGACGGTCTGGCAGCAGACCTATGGCGACTGGTCCTGATGGCTGGAGACATACAGTTGCGGCAGGCTGTGCAGGCAGATGCTGCCGGGCTTGAGGCATTTCTGGCGCGGCACGAGGAAACGTCGATGTTCCTGCGCGGTAATCTGGCAGCACACGGCGTTGAGAACTGTTCACACCGGCATGGCACCACATTCTGGCTGTATGCAAACGACGGGATAACTGGTGTTGTGGGATGTTCCAACGGTGGCTACCTCATGTGTCAGGCCCCTGATGCAAAGGATGATTTCTGGTTTGCGGCGGCGCGTGCGCTGGCAGGGCGGAAGATTGCAGGAATGACGGGCGTGCCCGAGCAGGTGGACGCATGGATCAGTGCTTTGGGCTTGGCAGAAGACTGTTTTAGCGTACGTGACATTGATCCACTCTATCATGTTCAGCTGGACAATCTGATCTTGCCTGACACGGCTCAGTTCCTTCTGCGCAGACCTGTCGCGCAGGATGCATCGCTTTTGGCAGGCTGGTTTGACGGATTTGCCCAAGACACAGGAATGATGCCTGCAGGCGGCATGTCGGGGGCCGTTGCGGCAGAGGCTTTCATCGCGAACAATGCGGCCCGCTTGCTAATTATTGACGGAACGCCGGTTGCAATGACCTCAGTGAACGCAGCGGTTGGCACGACGGTACAAATCGGAGGAGTCTATGTGCCGCCCATGTATCGTGGGCGGGGATTCGGTGGCGCTGTTGTTGCCGTTCAACTGGCTGAGTTGCGCCTAGAGGGGGTTATGGCAGCGATTCTTTTCGCCGCGAACGCTGTGGCTGCGCGCGGGTATGAGCGGATCGGTTTCCGCCGCATCGGAAGCTATGCTCTGGCGATGCTCAAAGAGCCGGTTTTGATAAAAGGAACACGTGATGTTTTTCCGACCTGAAGCGAAAGCCCTGTTGTGGCGCTGGCGCGAGGTGTTGGTCGCAGTAGCGATGATACTGCTGGGCCTATGGTGGATTGTTGGGCCGGGGCGTTTATTGGCGGTGCCCGGTTGGGCTTTGGTGCTGGGGGGCGCCGCGCTGTGCTTTGTTGGCGTGCAACGCGCACGGTTTCGCGGTCCGGGGGATGGTCCCGGTGCGGTTCAGGTCGATGAAGGGCAGATCTCCTACTTTGGTCCGCTAACTGGTGGTGTGATGGCCCTGCAATCGTTGGAGCGTCTGACGCTTGATATGTCTTTAGTGCCAGCACATTGGCGGCTGGAGGCCCCGGGGCAGGCAGCAGTATTGATTCCGGTGAATGCAGCGGGGTCTGATGCGCTTTTTGATGCATTTGCGCGGCTCCCGGGCTTGCGTACAGAGCGGATGTTGGCCGAGTTGCGTTCCGGAAAGGGCCACGCAGTTGTGATTTGGGAGCGCAAACCCTTGCGTCCGGCCCACACCCTGCTGCATTGACGACCAAGAGAATCTCCGCAAGGCTGCGGACCGAACCCTAAGCGGAGTGCCAAGCATGTCTATTCCACAATCCGGCGGCGGCCCGATCGAAAATTTTGACCAATTGGCGCAATACCTTGCCGATGGTTGTAAGCCCAAGGACCAATGGCGCATTGGCACCGAGCATGAGAAATTCGGCTACTGCAAAGACACTCATTTGCCTCTGCCTTACGAGGGCGAACGCTCAATTCGCGTGATGCTTGAAGGGCTGCGTGACAAGCACGGTTGGGCCCCTGTAGAAGAGGGCGGAAAGCTGATTGGCCTTGAAAAAGACGGGGCAAATGTATCGCTTGAGCCGGGTGGACAGCTGGAGCTGTCCGGCGCTCCTGTCGAGACCATCCATGAGACATGCGACGAGGTGAACACCCACCTGCGTGAGGTCAAAGATGTGGCCGATGAGATTGGTGTCGGCTTTATCGGTTTGGGTGCGGCACCCGAATGGACCCATGAGCAGATGGATCTGATGCCCAAGGGCCGCTACAAGCTGATGAATGATTACATGACGAAGGTAGGCACGATGGGCCGCGTTATGATGCGCCGCACTTGCACGGTTCAGGTCAACCTCGACTTCGGGTCGGAAGCGGACATGGTGCAAAAGATGCGCGTCGCGGTTGCGTTGCAGCCGGTTGCGACAGCGCTATTTGCCAACTCTCCGTTTTTTGAAGGCAAGCTCAACGGTCACAAATCGTGGCGCAGCCGCGTGTGGCGCGATCTGGATAATGCCCGTACCGGTATGATCCCTTTTGTTTTTGATGAAGGATTCGGATTCGAGGCTTGGGTAAACTATGCACTCGATGTGCCAATGTATTTCGTCTACCGAGACGGCAAATATGTCGATGCACTGGGCATGTCCTTCCGTGACTTCATGGCGGGTAAGTTGCCCGCGTTGCCTGGCGAAACGCCAACGCTTAGCGATTGGGCCGATCATCTGACCACTGCATTCCCCGAAGCACGAATGAAGAAGTTCATTGAGATGCGCGGTGCCGATGGTGGACCTTGGCGGCGTCTGTGCGCCTTGCCTGCCTTTTGGGTTGGTTTGATGTATGATCAGACAGCCCTTGATGGCGCGTGGGATCTGGTCAAAGGCTGGGATGCCGAAACGCGTGAGGCGCTGCGCGTCGCGGCTTCGGTGGACGGGCTTCAAGCCGAGGTGAATGGCATTAAGATGCACGATATCGCACGCGAGGCAGTCGCCTTGTCAGAGGCCGGACTAAAAGCCCGCGGCCGCAGCGGTGCAGGCGGGCTTGTCCCGGATGAGACACATTTTCTTAATGCGCTTAAGGAAAGCATCCAGACCGGCAAAACGCCGGCTGATGAACTTCTTGATTGCTATCATGGTGAATGGAAAGGCGATATCAGCCGGATCTACGCGGACTTTTCTTACTGAAAACTGTGTCAGGCTGCCGAAGTGGGTTTTAGGACTTTGCTACGGTAGTAGTCCGAAATCTCAGCTTTTCGTGCAGCCTGCATTTCCGGTGTCAAAGGCTTTTCGCTGTTGAACAGCGTGGCGTATCCTTGCATGGCGCGCTTGTGAACATCCACGGAAACAGGTTTGCCTGCGGGGCCCGCAACCGGCCCTTTGGGCGTGCCGTGCACTGAGGTTTTGTTGCTGGACGGCAAGCAATACATCACGAATAGGGCGATCGGTCCGACGAATGGCACTACATTGAGAAGCCAGAAAAAACCGGAGAAACCCGCATCATGCAAGCGCCGTACCGATAGTGTGGTGAACGGGATGGCCGTTATCAGGCTGTAATAGGTTGTGTAGAAATCGAACGGGCGCAAACCGTAGATTGCAGCCGGATCGCCGCTGCTTGTGACCGCCGTAATCATCATGGCATCGGCGCCAACCGCTACCGCACCTAGAATTGTGAAGACCAGCGTGACCCACCAGAACTCCGCTCGCGTTGCGCGCCCCTTGAAGCTGAAGATATGCACAAACGCCAGATTGAGCGCGGCCAACGGTCCTGTCATGACACTTTCCTTGCTGATTTTAAGGTATTTTGACGCGGTCACGTGGCGCAAAAATGGGCGGATTGTGTTGAGTTTGCGGCGAATACGCTGGGCTAGCTTTCACAGCTGGCCCTCTTGACCGCTTGGGTAAGTTTCAGACAAGGACACGGCGCCCAAGGGGCCGTGTAGCGACAATGTATAGAACCCGCGGCGCAAGCAGTCATGGAGTTGGCCGAAGAAGTCAGCACATCCCGGGGCGAAGGTCACGCCTGAACCAAGTCGCTAAAAGTAAGCCGTTCTGCTTCGGCAGTCAGAAGTGCCCAGATTGATGACAGCCGTCAAACATAAGCCCCATACAAAGAGGCATCACGGCGGTGGTTAGTCGCATTTGAACGAAGCGGGTCAGTCTTTCCGATCAAGGCTGAGCCTGAAAATACCCGAAGAAACGTTCATCTCCTGTAGAGTTTGCCTGTCGCCGGATGTCGCATAGTTCAGCTGCATCTTGGCGGATGAAATGCCGAGCGGTGACAGGTGTCCCGGTCCAGCGATGACCTTGTAGCGTAAGGTGCAAGTCAGTGTGTTACCTGTTTTCGTTCCGGCGTCCGAGCGCATAGAGACAACGCGTCGCCCGTCATACATCTGTATGGGGGCAGGGCATCCTTTGGCGCGGAACAGCTGGCCCATTGCACGAACAGGGTCAGTCACGCCTGCAGGCACGCGGGCGGCTTCGGAAAGTTCGGTCTGCTCATCTTTTGGCGTGATATCAATTGCCGTTGCACGACCCTGCGCAATGTTGACCTTCACAGTGCGCTGTTTTCTCGATGACCTGCTTTCGCCCGTAAACCTGCTTTTGTTATCGCTACCTGTGCTTGTTCCGGCAAAGGTCCCGTTGAAGACGCCCAAAGGCGTATTGTCTACGGTAGAGGTTAATCTGCGCGTGGTGCCTGATTCTGAATAGTTGAGCTGCCCCAGAGATTTTCCACCCAGAGTTACGCTAAATGTCTCTGCGCTGGCAGGCGCTGTAAGAAGGGCAACAGCAATAAAGGCAATTGGTTTCATGAGTGGCTCTCCAAATCAGGCTGATAGCGCATTACGAAATCAATGACTTTGTCGTGGGGCATTTCGCAAGGTGCCAACTGGCCGCCAGCGGCAAGGTCATAGAAATTCAGACTGATATAGTCAGACCCGTCCAACGCTTCTGCTACCAGTTTGATCGACCTGCCTTCGTTAAAGTCTGAGCGGGTGCTTGTGTACCGGATTCCGTTTGCCTGTCCGGTTGATGTTCCTGTTGGAAGCGCGCGCAAGCAGTTGGCAAATCCGTCAGGCGCGGCGCACCTCATCCCTTTTGGCCGATTTTCGGCTCTGTCCCTGCGCGAATACGGCTTATGTTGGCGCGATGGCGCCAGAACACGATAAGCGTCAGCAAAATGCAAAGGATATAGGCGGAGCCAAAACCCGTCACCATGACCAGAATGCTTGACGAAGCGGCGGCAACCAGCCCTCCGATAGAAGACGTGCGCGATACTGCAGCGCCAATCAGCCAAGCCACACAGGCGCCTATGCCCACAGGCCAAGCGAGCGCCAGCAGGATGCCAAGAAAGGTCGCGACGCCCTTGCCCCCATTGAATTTCAGCCAAACGGGGTAGCAGTGTCCGATCATGGCCATCAGCGCCGCAAGTTGTGCAGCATCCTCGCCCGAAATGGCGCGCGCAAATAGCAGCGCAACAGCGCCTTTCGCACCATCCAGCAGCAGCGTCGCAATTGCAGCAGGTTTTGATCCGGTGCGCAGCACGTTCGTGGCCCCGATGTTGCCAGAGCCGATCTTGCGCAAGTTGCCCAGTCCCATCGCACGGGCCACAACAACACCAAAGGGTATTGAGCCCAGCAAGTATCCAAAGACCGCCCAAAACAGCAGAACGATGATAGAGCTTTCAAACATCGGCATAGTGATAATTCCAGTTCAGACAGTATAGACGCAAGCGCCGGCGACATAAGTTGACAGAACCTTACCCTGCATGCGCACCCCGTCAAATGGGGTATTGCGGGATTTGGACAATAGGGTGGCACGGTCCAGCACAAAAGGAGCATGAGCATCAAACATGACCAAATCCGCAGGCGCGCCGACGGTCAGTCGACCAGAGGGAAGGCCAAGCCGCTTTGCTGGATTGAACGAGATAGCCCGCCACAGTTCTGGCAGCGTGATCATCTCGGCGTGCCATAGCCGCAGCGCTGCTGGCAAAAACGTCTCAAGTCCCACGGCGCCCGATGCCGCCTCTTCAAAAGGCAGGCGTTTGCTTTCTTCATCCTGAGGGGTGTGCATCGAACACACAATATCAATCAATCCTGATGCAACGGCTTCGACCATCGCCAATCGATCTTCCTCATCACGCAAGGGTGGCTTCAGTTTGAAGAACGTCCTGTAATTGGCAACGTCCAACGCGTTGAGCGTCAGATGGTGAATGCCAATACCGGCAGTTATGTCCAAACCGTTTCGTTTGGCGCGCTCTAGCGGGGGCAGCGCACGGGCGGTGGTGATCTGGTCCGCGTGATAGCGTGCGCCTGTCATCTCGACCAACGCTATGTCGCGGTCCAACCCCATCCGCTCAGCCATAGGAGAAACAGCAGGCAGGCCGCGGAGTGAGGCAAACTTGCCCGATGTCGCCGCTGCACCGCGGCTGAGGATCGGTTCTTGCGGGTGCGCAATGACCAGCGCGCCCAAGCTGCGCGCATAGGTCAGGGCACGGGAGAAAACGCGCGTATCGCTCACCACATGATCGCAATCGGTAAAGGCCACGGCACCGGCATCCATCAAAAAGCCGATCTCGGTCATCTCACGGCCTTCACGGCCTTTGGTCAGTGCTGCCATGGCAAGGACATTGACAGGCGCGGTCTCATTGGCGCGGCGGGTGACGAACTCAAGCGTTTCGGGGCTGTCGATGGCGGGGGCCGTATCCGGACGCGTGATCATCGTGGTCACGCCACCCTTGGCTGCCGCCAATCCCGCTGATCGGTAGCTTTCCTTGTGACGTTCACCGGGTTCGCAAACCTTTACACCCAGATCGACAATGCCAGGGGCGAGGTATTTGCCACCGCAATCCACAATCTGCCCTTTAGGATTGGCGATACCGCCAGGAGTTACAGCCGTAATGCGCCCGTCTTCGACGCTAAGCGAGCCTGTCTGCTCGGTCCCGTTTTCCGGATTTATCAGGGTGGCATTGATGAAATGAAGCGTCATGGCGTCTCTTTCTGGATCTGCTGCATGAGGTGGTGCACTTTCTCGGCATCGGCAATATGGGCGAAAGACTGGCTCTTCACGATAGACTGATGAAACGATTTGCTGACCCGGGAAATTTTCATGGCACCAGCCGGTCCCGTGCAGCGAGGATCTGTTTGGCGACATCTGATGCGTTTGCGATATAGGCGATGCGCACGCGCAATCCTGTTTTGAGAAACAGAACGACGCTCCAGCCCAGTCTTGTGCGCACGTCCATGATGTCTGCAAGCGGGATGCGTGCCTCGCCCTCAGGGCCATTCTGGATGATCGCGTCAGAGCGTAGATACCAACGATTTTGCCGTGCGATGCGCCACCGCGAGGGGTCTTCGAACCCGATATTGTAAACCAATGCCAGTACAGGCGCCACGTAAAGGACCACCCAGGAACCGGTGGCGATCCCTATGGCCAGCCCAATTGCGGCCAGCACGCACAAGGTTATCACGCCCACAATAACACTGCGGCGGATAAAGACCGGCAGCGCCGGTGACCATGCAGCGAGCGGTTCGCTCATCCTGCCATCCAGACCATGCCACCAGCGACCGCAAAGGCCACAATCAGGGCAATCATCGCAATGCGGCCAGACATCTTGGGATCGGGTTTGGGTTCTTGCATCAGAGTATCCACCATATAATGAGAAGGGCCAGCAGCACAGTCACTGCGGTTAGCGCACTGCCGACACGGGACCGCCCGGGTACTTTGGGCGAATGCGACGTGCCCGAGTAAGGCTTCGCCGCTTGGGCAGCGATAGGAGTTGCGGCGTGTTGGGCTTTTGGCTCTGCGTAGCTGCCGATAAGCGTCAGCTCAGGAAGCGGGTGCAAAACCACATCCGCTTCCTGACTTACGCGTGAGAACAGCAGCAACACATATCCGTCCAACGCTTCAAGCTTTGCCCGATCCGCGCGGATCGCGGCCCGGTCAACATCGTAGCCGTCCAACAAATATTGTGGCAGGCCGACACCCGTGAGGTCGGAAAGCGCGAATAGTTCGAAATCATCATCTTCGACCGGATGGTTCAGCAGGGCAGACGCGAGAGATTTCTTCGGTTGCTGCTTAAGTGCGCGCGCCATTTCGGACATTGGCCGAGATACCGCAAAGACGCGGATGACACTATGTTCGGTTTTGGCAATCTCAATCATTCAGATAACCTGTCTTCCGGTGGTGTAAGGTGCGGCAAGAGGCTGTCCGTGCCCTCGATAAACTCAAACCCGATCTCTTGCTCTTTTGCAGTCTTGTAACGCAAGAAGCTGACGCTGGGCGGTGCGGTGTTTTTCACTCTTGGATCGGTGATGGCTGTGCGCGGATGTACTTTCACGCGGGTTTCAGCACTGCCTACATGAAAGAACAGCACGCGCTTGTCCGTTAGCGCATAGCGGGTCGCGGCATATACCTTGAGCTGCTGCGCCGTCGTGCGCAACGGAATGATCACCAGCAGGGCGGGCAGCACCAACAGCCACATATCCGTTGCTGTTCCGTAGGTCGCAAGGATGAACCATGCCGCCGCAAGCAGACCTGCAGCGGCCATCGGGGCAGGACCGTAAAGCCGCCAGTTGCGCCAATGCAAGCGTGGTTTGGGGCGGCCTGCCCACAGCAGCGTTTCGTCCTGCTCCAGTACGTTATCCCAGAACCCTGATGTGCTCATGCGCGATTTTCTGCCAGATTGCGTGCCAACAAATCCATTGCTGCCATACGTACCGCAACACCCATTTCAACCTGATCCTGAATGACGCTGCGGTTGATGTCATCGGCAAGCGTTCCGTCAATCTCTACGCCGCGGTTCATCGGACCAGGATGCATCACAATGGCATCGGGTTTGGCATGGGATAACTTGTCTGCATCTAGCCCGTATCGGTGGTAATACTCCCTCTCGCTGGGGATAAAGCCACCATCCATGCGTTCTTTCTGCAAGCGAAGCATCATGACTACATCCACGTCTTTGAGGCCTTCTTCCATATTGTCGAAAACCTCGACGCCGAATTCACCAATGCCGGAAGGCATCAGCGTAGGAGGCGCGATCAGGCGAATGCGGTTTTCCATCTTGCCCAGCAGAATGATGTTGGAGCGTGCCACACGGCTATGGGCGATATCGCCGCAAATCGCGATGGACAGACGGTGCAACCGTCCTTTGGCGCGACGGATCGTCAGAGCATCCAGCAGCGCTTGGGTCGGGTGTTCGTGTCGGCCGTCGCCTGCATTCAGCACCGCGCAATTGACTTTTTCGGCGAGCAGATCGACCGCACCCGATTGCGGATGACGTACCACCAGCAAATCGGGGTGCATTGCATTAAGGGTCATGGCCGTATCAATCAGGGTCTCGCCCTTTTTGATCGAAGAGGCCTGCATCGCCATATTCATGACGTCCGCCCCCAGACGCTTGCCTGCAATTTCAAAGCTGGCCTGCGTTCGCGTCGAATTCTCGAAGAACATGTTGATCTGGGTAAGACCCTTCAGGGCCGAACCATGCTTGTCTGGCTTGCGGTTCAACTCTGCATAGCTGTCGGCAAGATCAAGGATTGTGGTGATCTCTGAAGGATGCAGCGGCTCGATGCCAAGCAGGTGGCGGTGGGCAAAACTCATGTCGAAACCTTACGCTGTTTGCGCCGTTATAGGGATGCATGGGCAGGCGGGCAAGAAGCCGTGCATGGGGCATTTCGATCCGGTGTGAGCACGCGTAGAGTGCAAGAATGGAATCAGTGGACTTTCATACGGCGCGCGCGCTTTTGGAGTGGCAGATGGAGCTGGGCGCGGATGAGTGCATCGGTGATGTCGCCGTGGACCGCTATGCCTTGCCTGAAAAGCTGGCCAAGCCTAACCAGCAAGCGGCAAAGCCGCATCTGACCAGAGGGCCCGTCAAAACCAAAGAACGCGATGCAGTCGCCGAAGCGCAGGCAGCAGCCCAAGCCGCCGACACGCTGGAGGCACTGCGCGAAGCGATGACATCCTTTGATCTTTGTGATCTCAAGCGCGGTGCCCGTAAGATGGTGTTCTCGGATGGTATCGCCGGAGCGCCCGTGATGATTGTCGGAGAGGCACCTGGCCGCGAAGAAGATCGCACCGGGCGCCCGTTTGTAGGCGCGTCTGGGCAACTGCTTGACCGAATGTTCGCTGCCATTGACATGGGGCGCGACCGCAAGGATGCCCCGCTTTACATTACAAACATCCTGCCGTGGCGTCCGCCGCATAACCGTGATCCGAAGCCTGAAGAGATTGCGATGATGAAGCCGTTTCTGGAGCGTCATATTCAGCTGGCCAACCCCAAAGCGCTGGTGCTTATGGGCAACTGGGCCTGCCAGTCGCTTTTGGGTAAGCGCGGCATCGCGCGTCTACGCGGTCAATGGCAAGAGGTTTCCGGCAAGCCCGCCTTGCCAATGTTTCACCCCGCATATCTTTTGCGCAATCCTGACGCAAAAAGACAGGCTTGGGCTGATCTGTTGAGTTTGAAAGCTACGGTTGAGAAATGATTGATCCCGTTATCCTTCTGGCCTTTATCCCTGCGGCGCTTGCGCTGAATGTAACGCCAGGGCCGGATATGATGTTGTGTCTCGCGCAAGGTTTGCGTTCGGGGCGCGCGTCTGCTTGGGCCGCAAGTGCGGGCGTCAGCGTTGGCTCCTTGGTGCATGTTACTGTAGCGGGCCTTGGGCTGGGTGCAGTCGTCGCCGCATTTCCTTGGGCGTTCGAGGTTATCCGTTGGATCGGAGTTGCATATCTTTTGTATCTCGCGGTGCAGGCGTTCCGCAGCAGTAAGATGAAAGCGGGCGCGCAAGGCATGCGTCCCCTGCGCGCATTTCGCGCAGGCCTCTTTACAAACCTGAGCAATTTCAAAGTGATCTGGTTCGTTCTTGCCTTCATTCCACAGTTTGTTGTGCCTGAGGCAGGGCCAGTGTTTTTGCAATTCCTTGCCTTTGGGGCAATGATTGCGCTGGGCGGGTTTGTGATAAACGGTTTGGTCGGTGCTTTTGCGGGAACATTGGGTGCGCGGCTTGTCGGTTCTAGTAAGGTTCTGGGCTATGTTACCGGCAGCATTTACGCCGCTTTGGCTGCGCGGCTGGCCGTGATGGAGTAGAACATGAGCAAGATAGACGAGACCAAAGAATTCATACCGGTGCGCATTGCCGTACTGACGGTATCGGACACGCGCAGCATGGCCGAAGACCGCTCCGGCGACGTTCTGGTCGCGCGTATCGATGCGGCGGGCCATCATCTTGCAGAGCGGAAAATCGTACAGGACGAGCGGACGGACATCGCAGAGCAATTGCGGACATGGTGTGCCGATCCACAGATCGACGTGGTGATTTCTACCGGGGGGACGGGCCTGACTGGCCGCGACGTCACGGTAGAGGCGCACCGTGACGTGTATGAGAAAGAGATTGATGCTTTCGGGACGGTTTTCACGATTGTGTCGATGCAAAAGATCGGAACCAGTGCCGTGCAGTCGCGCGCGACTGGCGGGGTCGCGAACGGGACATACCTATTTGCACTGCCCGGCAGCCCTGGCGCCTGTAAGGATGCATGGGATGAAATTCTTCTTATGCAGCTCGATTACCGACATCGCCCCTGCAATTTTGTAGAAATTTTGCCACGTTTAGATGAGCATCATCGCAGAAAATAACGACTGGTCCTTTTCTGCTATCGAAAAAGTGACGGAAATCCGTGCGTCGCACGTATAAACTTACGTGGCACTCGTTTGTGAGGCGCTGGGTTGAATAACGTAATGACCATATCGGATTGATAATGAGGTTCTTGAGACAAAGTATGATCGGCCTGTTTTTGGCCTCTGTGACTCTGGGCTTGCTGGTTTGGGCGGTTCAGATGATCGGTGGGGCCGTGCAAACGCGCATGGCTGACAGTCCTGCCGCGCCGCCAGCTCGCGAGCGTGTTTTTACTGTGAACGTCATCACAGCCGAATCTGGAACACACACACCTTTTATTGAAAGCTTTGGTGAGATTGCCAGCCGCCGTACGCTGGAATTGCGCGCAGCAGAAGGCGGTCGCGTGATTGGTCTTGCGGATGAATTCCAGGACGGTGGCACAGTGCGTGCTGGCGATGTTCTGGTGCAGCTTGATCCGGTAGACGCCGAGGCCGCAGTGCAGCGTGCTGAAGCCGACCTCGCTGATGCGCAGGCCGAAGGACGCGATGCCGCGCGCGGCCTTGAACTGGCGCGTGATGAACTAGCCGCCGCGCAGGATCAGGCCGATTTGCGCGACAAAGCCGCCAAGCGGCAATCGGATCTTGCGGGTCGTGGCGTTGGCACAGCGGCGGCAACAGAAACAGCAGATCTTGCAGCCTCGGCTGCGCGGCAGGCGGTGTTATCGCGCCGTCAGGCTGTCGCGCAAGCAGAGGCCCGTGTGGATCAGGCCGCAACGTCAACGGCTCGGGCGGAAATCGCGCTTGCCGAAGCACAGCGTCGGTTGGACGACACGATTCTTACTGCGCCTTTCAACGGAACGCTCAGTGCTACGGCATTGGTCGAAGGTCGCTTGGTCAGCGCCAACGAAAGGTTGGCAGAGCTGATAGATCCCGATGATCTCGAGGTTTCGTTTCGCTTGTCCACAGCTCAATACGCGCGCTTGTTGGATGAGCGCGGTGCGGTTTTGAAGGCCGAAGTGCGTGTGACGCTTGACGTTGCTGGCGTTGATCTTGAGGCACGCGGTTTCGTGACGCGCACCTCCGCCGCAGCGGGCGAGGGGCTGACCGGTCGGCTTGTTTTCGCGTCACTCAATAGCGTGAGCGGCTTTAAACCGGGTGATTTTGTTACCGTGCAGGTGCAAGAGCCCGCACTTGAGGACGTGATCCGCCTGCCAGCCTCATCTGTGGATGCCGGTGGTAATGTCTTGGTGCTTGCGGCTGAAGACAGGCTTGAAGCCATCACTGTAGAAATATTGCGTAGGGTAGGTGACGACGTGTTGGTGCGCGGTGATATTCTCGGCCGCGAAGTGGTCGAGGCGCGTTCACCCCTGTTAGGGGCAGGTATCGCGGTCAAACCATTGCGCAAAAGCACACAGAAGCAGTCAGAGCCTGAGATGTTGGAGCTGACAGAGGCGAGGCGCGCAAAACTGGTGGCATTTATCGAAGGCAACGCCCGGATGCCAGAAGAAGCAAAAGCCCGCGTGTTGGCGCAACTGGCCGAACGTCAGGTCCCGGCCCAGATGGTCGAACGGATCGAAAGCCGGATGGGAGGCTAAGCGATGGCGCGCGCAATTCCCAAAACCGCCGGCGGTATCCTCTCGTATTTCACACGCCACAAAACCGTGGCCAACCTGTTGCTGGTACTGATGTTGGTCGCTGGATTTGCGGCTGCACCAAATATGCGGGCCCAATTCTTTCCCGATGTGATTGTGGATAATGTTTCGGTCAGTACGGTTTGGACGGGCGCTGGCGCCGAGGATGTAGATGAAGCTATCAGCCAAGTGCTGGAGACAGCGCTACTGGGGATCGAGGGTGTAGAAGGTTCGAATAGTTCCTCACGTGAGGGGAACAGCGTCATCACACTGGAATTCGAACCAGATTGGGATATGGCGCGCGCAGCGGCCGATGTTCAAACTGCGGTGGATGCGATCACGACCCTACCCGAAGAAGCAGAGGAGCCGACCGTAAGGCGTGGCGCATGGCGTGATCGCGTGACGGACGTTGTGATCACCGGCTCTGTCGCCCCCGAACAATTGGGCCGCTTTGCGGATGAATTTGTCACCCGACTGTTTGCCGCAGGGGTGACACGGACCACTATTAAGGGGGTCGCGGCACCGCAAACACTGGTGGAAGTCCCTTCGTCCAAGCTTGTTTCGTATGACGTTACAATGGCAGAGATAGCGGCTGTCATTGCGGCAGAGGTCGATGCGGACCCAGCGGGCGATGTGGACGGCGCCAATGCGCGGGTGCGGACCGGTACAGCCAAACGCACGCCGCAAGAGATTGCAGGCATTACGCTGCGCTCCAATGCCGATGGGTCCAAACTGCTGGTCGGTGATGTCGCCGCAGTTTTCTCTGAGGGTATCGACCGCAACATGAGCTTTTTCGTCGGCAAAGATCCGGCCATGACCGTTCGGGTGGACCGCTCTGACAGGGGGGATGCGATTGGCATTCAGGAACAGGTAGAGGCAGTCGCGGCAGAGCTACAGTCAAGCCTGCCCGCCAGCGTTTCGGTAGAGCTGATCCGGACCCGTGCAGAGGCCATTACCGGCCGCCTTGATCTGCTGATTGATAACGGGCTGGTTGGGCTTGGCCTTGTGATGGCCTTGTTGTTTCTGTTTCTGAATGCGCGCACGGCTTTCTGGGTCGCTGCGGGTATTCCTGTGGCGATGGGCGCCGCGATTGCCTTCATGTATCTGGGTGGTCTGACCATCAACATGATCTCGCTTTTCGGTCTGATCATCACCTTGGGTATCGTGGTTGATGATGCCATCGTTGTCGGGGAGCATGCCGATCACCGGTATCGCCTCGGCGGGATGAGCGCGGCTGAGGCCGCCGAAGGAGCTGCGCAGCGGATGGCCATGCCAGTGTTGGCCGCCACACTGACCACGGTCATCGCGTTTTTCGGGCTTGTGGCTGTTGGAGGGCGCTTTGGCGGGTTGATCGCGGACATTCCTTTTACAGTGATCGCCGTTCTAATTGCATCGTTGATCGAATGTTTTCTGATCTTGCCGAACCACATGCATCACGCGCTTGCCGGCATTGAAAAACGTGCAAAGTTTTCGATGGTAAAGCTGGTGCTGGGCGGAATTGTCAGCGCAATCGTTACAACGGTCCTGATAACTGCGCTGATTTTTGGTGTGATCTACAGCTTCCTTTGGCTGACAGGGGCAGATGTGACGCAGGCCTATGGCTTGCTATCGGGCAGCGCAGTCGCGCTTGCCGGGGTGACGCTGGTTCTTTTGATCGGCTATTTGCTAAGCCGCCCCGCTCGGTTACGCGCGCTTGTTCAGGCTGTTGGGCGACACGGAATCGATACGCCGTCAGTCGTGGTGAATGGGGGCTTCGTCTGGGTGCGCGAGCGGCTGTTCCGCCCCTTCATGGCGGGGGTGATTGCCGCGCGTTATGCTGTTTTGGCAGGGGTGATTGTTGTACTGGCGAGCCAGATTTCGCTGTTTATCCGTGGCGATGTGCAGTGGCGGTTCTTTAACGCGCCTGAACGCGGGTCGGTCACCGGCAACTTTATCATGGCCGAAGGCGCCACACGTGCCGATACCATCGAGATGATGCGCGAAATGCAGCGTGCAACAGACGCAGTTGCCGCGCAACTGGAGGCCGAGCACGGGGTAAATCCGCTTGATTATGTCATGGCGCAAATTGGCGGTAACAGCGGGCGGGGTTTGGATGCTGCCGAAGGTAAAGACGGTGATTTGCTCGGGGGAATATCTATCGAGTTGATTGACGCTGACCTGCGGCCCTACTCAAGCTTCGCTTTTGTTGCGCAGCTACAGGATGAGGTGGTGAACCATCCCCTGGCAGAAGCGGTGAGCTTTCGTGGCTGGCGCTCTGGACCGGGCGGAGACGCGCTGGATGTGCAATTCTACGGGGCGCAGACACAAACGCTGAAGGATGCCTCAGAAGCGCTGCAAGCTGCCTTGCTGCAATATCCCGAAGTCAGCGCGTTGCAGGACAATCTGGCCTACGACAAAGAAGAACTGATTCTTGATCTGACGCCGCAGGGGCAGGCACTGGGTTTCACCATTGACCAGTTGGGCCGCGTGTTGCGTAACCGTCTGGGAGGGATCGAGGCCGCTACTTATCCCGATGGGCCGCGCTCTGCCACCATCCGGGTGGAGCTGCCGGAGGGCGAGCTGACAGCCGATTTTCTGGACCGCACGCAAATGCGCACGCCAGCGGGAAATTATGTGGCGCTGGGCGACATTGTTAGTGTGCAGCAGCGCACGGGCTTTAGCACCGTACGGCGCGAAAATGGTATCCGGCTGATCTCGGTGACGGGCGACATTTCAGAGGATGATGCCGCGCGCGCTTCTGAAATCAATCAGGCATTGGCCGAGGATATCCTGCCGCGCATCGCTTCCGAGCTACAGGTCGAATATCGTCTCGCTGGTTTGAGCGAGCAGGAGAACGAGTTTCTTGCCGATGCGCTGACCGGTTTGATATTGTGTCTGACGGGTATTCTTTTGGTGCTCGCATGGGTTTTTGGGAGCTGGACCCGTCCATTGGTGGTCATGGCCATCATCCCCTTCGGACTGGTTGGAACGATTTACGGTCATAACGCGTGGGACGTGCCGCTGAGCATGTTTACCGTGGTTGGGCTGTTGGGCATGACGGGTATCATCATCAACGATTCCATCGTGCTGGTGACGACAATCGACGAATATGCCGCTGAGCGGGGCCTGTTTCCGTCCATCATTGACGGGGCGGCAGACCGTTTGCGGCCGGTGATGCTGACAACGCTGACAACAGTTCTGGGCATGGCACCGCTGTTGTTCGAACGCAGCCAGCAGGCGCAATTTTTGAAACCGACGGTTATTACACTGGTGTATGGTCTTGGCTTCGGCATGCTGCTGGTACTGCTGGTCGTGCCCGCGATGATCGCTATGCAGCATGACGTGGGGCGGCAGATCACCGCAATGCGGCGCGGACTGCGTGCGCGGGCGCGCGGCTTGCAGCTTGGGTTGGCAGGTTTGTGGCTGCTGATCTTGGGCTGGGGCGCGTTGACGCTGGGCTATGCTGCATTGTGGGGCAGTCTTTATGCGCCTGTTGCTGCGATCTTTCCGGTGTTGGCAGGCCTGTCGCCGATGGCCGCGGGGTTCGTGCTGTTCATAAGCGGTGCCGCGGTTGTTGCGATATTTGGCTATGTGTTGGGCGCGTTGGTCATGATGCTGCGCAAGCGTCGCATGGTCGCCGGCGAATAGCGCCAGCTTAGCCCGGTGTGCAGCCACGCAGATCAACCGCGCGCGAAGATCCCAAAACCGTAAAGCGGATAGCAGACCGGTCGATGGCAAAGCCTGACGCTCCGTTCGATACCATCTCTGCGCTGGCAGTCAGAATGTTGCCTGACCGGCTTGTGACGGGTTCAGAGACCCAGATATCGGGGCGTCCTGCTTCGATCACCACATGCTCCGGGCCGCCAGTGGAGGGCAGGGCAAGTTTGGCGGTGATCTTCAACCCGTCCTCGGACGGGCTGAGCGCGCAGGTCACACCTTTTGCGCCGCTCTCGGACGCGGTGTAGGGCTGTTCTGCTAGAGCCGCAGCAATGCTGGCAACAGGCGCGCTGCCTTTTGCATCCAGAGTGCCAGATAACGACAGGGTTTGCGGAACACAGATGTCTTTGCAGACCCCGATGTCCATGTGCAGGTTGATATCAATCGGTGTGCCTGCCTGCTTGGGGGCAATGGCAAGGGGCAGTACCACCTGATTGCTATACCCGACAGAGCGCATGCCGTTTTGCTCAAATACCTTTGGTGTGGGCCAGCTGACCGAGACGCCGCGCAAGTTGCGTGAGCCTTTCCAGCTGAATTCGGGCGGGATGCCTGCATCACCGGGCGCACGCCAGTAGGTTTTCCAACCAGGCGCAAGCGTCAGTTGAATGGCGCTGATGCGGGTACCGTCCGCCTGTTGCCAACCGTCAATAAGGTGCGCGGTCACGGGCAGACCGACGGGATCTTCTGCTGCAGCAGGTGAGACAAGGGCAATTAGCGCGGTGGCCAGAAGGAAGTGCTTTATCATCTTCTCTATGTGGCCCCGCTTGATCTGTTTGCCAAGTCACAAGTCAGTCAGACATGTTTCGCTTATGGTGCTTGCAGCGTTCCGTCCCGCTCGTCACAGTGGGGGCGAAGGTGTGATTGGAGGTATGAAATGAATTTGGCAGGACAGCTTCTGATTGCGATGCCGGGGATGGGTGATCCAAGGTTCGTCCGCTCTGTTGTTTTTCTGTGTGCCTACTCCGAAGAAGGCGCCATGGGCTTTATCGTTAATAAGTATCTTGACGACATGACGCTCGCGGATGTGTTGGAGCGGATGGACATGGGGAGCGCTGAAGTCGTTCTGCAAGACCCCGTGTACTTCGGCGGGCCGGTGCAAATCGAACGTGGCTTTGTTTTGCACATGGACGAACGCCGGCAGTCACCGGAACCTTTGATTATTCCTGGTGGCTATGTTCTGACCGCCACACAAGATATCCTGAAAGACATTGGCACTGGTGTTGGCCCTGAACCGTTTCTGTTTGCATTGGGGTATGCGGGTTGGGGGGCTGGCCAACTGGACGCAGAGATCGCGGAAAACGGATGGCTCACAGCGCCTGCAACGCCGGAACTGGTCTTTTCGGCAGATCGTGAGACCTTGTGGGAAACCGCGCTTCAGAGCATCGGCATAGATCCTCTTACCCTGTCTTCCGCTTCTGGCCGTGCTTAGTCACGGGGGGCGGCAGCACGGCGCAAGCGATCATTAATCGCGCGGCCGAGCCCGTTCATGGGCACTGGTGCTACGGCGATCGGGCCTCCCAACGCATCAAGCTGGTGCAGGTGGCCAAATAGATTTGCCGCAGCCTCAACTAGATCACCGCTTTCTGACAGGGACAGATCACCTTTCACCGGCCCGAAGCCCAGCATATGCTCGCCCGCGCCTGCACTTGTGGCATTAAGACGCAAACTGCCGCGTGGGGCGTAATGGGATGACATTTGTCCCGGGGCGGTGATGGTCGTACCGCTTGGCTGGATAAGCCGGGAACCTAGGGCGGCCTCAATCGGTTCTGGCGGAAGGCCCCCTTCACGCAGCAGCACGGCATGTGGGCCATCAAATCCGATGATGGTGCTTTCCAGCCCGACAGTGCAGGGTCCGTCGTCCAGAACGGCGGCGATGCGTCCGTCCAGACCCGCCAGCACATGATCGGCCGTCGTCGGGCTGATCCGGCCCGAGGGGTTGGCCGATGGTGCTGCAACCGGCCCACCAAATTTTGCAAGCAACGCCCGGGCTGCTGGATGGGCCGGTACCCGCAGGCCTACTGTGGGCAGCCCCGCTGTGACCAGAGGCGACAGCCCGTGATCCGCGCGCAAAGGCAGAACAAGCGTGAGCGGCCCCGGCCAGAATGCGCGAGCCAGAATATCCGCCTGTGTGTTCCACTCCACAAGGGCTTGGGCTGCTGCGGTGTCGGCCAGATGCACGATGAGCGGGTTGAATGACGGGCGGCCCTTGGCCTCATAGATCGCGGCCACGGCCTTGCCCTGCGTGGCATCCGCGCCAAGCCCGTAGACAGTTTCTGTAGGAAAAGCGACAAGCGCCCCACTGGCAAAAAGCTTTGCTGCTCGGTCCAGCCCCTCTGTATCGGGATGTAGCCGAAGGGTTGCTGGGGACATTGCCTGCTCCTGTAGCTTTGACGCGGCGTTTTCATTGTGCTTAGTCCGGTGGCTGTTCATCGTACAATATGCAGGCATTCTGCTATGAAGGATGCTATTGCTTCGCCGAACCGCCCTAGTTTGTGAGAAAGACTATTATGACGTATCGCGCCCCTGTTGAAGACTACAATTTCCTGTTTGACCATGTTGTCGGGCTGGACGCCTTGCGCGCCACCGAACGGTTTAGTGATGCTACGGCTGACGTCACCCTTGCGATCCTCACCGAAGCAGGCAAGCTTTGCGAAGAGGTTCTTGCTCCTCTGCAACGCGTTGGGGATGTAAAAGGCGCATATCTTGAAAACGGGGTGGTGCGGACGTCTCCCGGTTTTGACGAGGGTTTCAAGGCGATTGCCGAGGGTGGATGGGTAGGCATGTCGGCCGACCCCGAATATGGCGGCATGGGGCTGCCCATGGCTCTGACAGCTGCTGTCGGCGATATGATGAGCGGCGCGTGCCTGTCGTTGCAACTTTGTCCGATGCTGACACAGGGCCAGATCGAAGCGCTGGAGCATCACGCCAGTGATGCGCTCAAAGACCTTTACCTGCCAAAGCTGATCAGTGGCGAATGGACTGGCACCATGAACCTGACAGAACCGCAGGCAGGCTCGGACGTAGGTGCGTTAACGACAAAGGCCGAAGACAACGGTGATGGTACTTTTGCGATCACGGGGCAGAAAATCTATATCACTTGGGGCGACCATGATCTTGGCGGCAATGTCTGCCATCTGGTGCTGGCTCGTTTAACGGGCGCTCCGGCGGGCGTCAAAGGGATCAGCCTGTTTCTGGTGCCCAAGCTTTTGCCCGACGCGGAAGGAAACCCGGGCCAGCGCAATGGCGTGAGTGTGGTAAGCCTTGAGCATAAAATGGGCCTGCACGGATCCCCAACCTGTGTCATGCAGTATGACGGGGCTACCGGCTGGTTGGTCGGAGAAGAGCAGGGGGGCATTGATGCGATGTTCACCATGATGAACAATGCGCGTCTGGGTGTTGGTGGACAAGGGATCGGCGTGGCTGATGCATCATTCCAACACGCGCTTGCCTATGCGCAGGACCGCAAGCAAGGCAAGAGCCCGACGCCTGGCCCGAAGGATTCGATCCTTGGTCATGCGGACGTGCGCCGCATGCTGACCACGATGAAAGCCGAGATTTTCGCAGCCCGTGCAATTGCGGTATGTAACGCGGTGGCCATCGATATGGCGCGCGCAACGGGAGACAAAGCGTGGAAAGCCCGCGCTGCGCTGTTGACCCCGATCACCAAAGCATTCGGCACGGATACCGGTATCGCTGTGGCTGATATGGGCTTGCAGGTGCATGGCGGGATGGGTTTCGTTGAAGAAACGGGCGCCGCGCAGTTCTGCCGCGATGTTCGCGTGACTGCGATTTACGAAGGCACGAACGGGATTCAGGCTATGGATCTGGTTGCGCGCAAGATGATGGATGGCGGCGAGGCGGCGATGGCCCTTTTGGATGAAATCGCCGAGGACGTAGAGGATGCCCGCTCTGTATTCCCGCGTCTTGCGGGGGATGTCTGGGAGGCATGTGAAAGCATGCGGGAAGCGACGGAATGGCTCGTTTCACAGACCGACCTGCAAGAGCGTTTTGCTGGTGCTGTCCCTTATCTGCATGCATTCGCACGGGTGCTGGGTGCGCATCTTCACCTGAAGGCGGCGGTTGCCGACCGTGGCGGCGCACGTGAAAAACTTGCGCGTTTCTACATCCAGCGGATGCTGCCAGAGCATGCGGCACTGCTTGCCCACGCACAGGCGGGTGCTGAAGATCTTTACGCCCTTACTGGCGAAGAATTGGCAGTCTGATGAAAGATCAGGCACCCAAAGGTTTGCGCTACCCGTGGGAAACGCCGCCAAGCGGCACGGAGGCCATCGAAGTCGCCCCTGGCGTTTTATGGATGCGCTTGCCGCTTCCGATGAAGCTCGACCATGTGAATGTCTATGCGCTGGACGAAGGGGATAGCTGGACGATCATAGACACCGGATTTGCCTCGAAAAAGACCAAGGCGATTTGGCAAGAGATCATGGCAGGCCCGTTAAATGGCAAGCCCGTCAGCCGCGTTGTTGTCACTCACCATCATCCCGATCATATCGGGCTGGCAGGCTGGTTCCAGACTGACCATGGCGCCGAACTTGTTACCACGCGCACTGCATGGCTGACGGCCCGCATGTTAACGCTGGACGTTCACGAAGTTCCAAACGCCGAGAGTCTGTCTTTTTACCGGTCTGCGGGCATGGATGGCGCTATCTATGATAAGCGCGCGGGCGAACGCCCCTTCAATTTCGCCGATATCGTCGCACCGCTGCCGCTAGGCTATACACGGATAAAGCAAGACGACGTGATCACCATGGGCGGGCGCACATGGGAGGTTCACATGGGCAATGGCCACGCACCAGAGCACGCGACCTTCTGGAGCCGCGACGACAATCTGGTGATTGCCGGTGACCAGATATTGCCTTCGATCAGCCCGAACGTGGGTGTCTATGCGACTGAGCCAATGGCCGACCCGATTGGTGAATGGCTGGAAGCCTGCGAGCGGTTGGCGCCATTGGGGCGCGCGGATAATCTGGTTTTGGGCGGGCACAAATTGCCCTTTACGGGCTTGCCCACGCGGATGCGGCAACTGATCGACAATCACCACGGTGCGCTTAAACGCCTGCTGGCCTATATCGACACCCCGAAAACTGCTGGCGAAGTTTTTCCACCGCTGTTCAAGAGAGCGATAGGTGAGGCAGAATATGGCCTCGCACTGGTTGAAGCCTTTGCGCATTTGAGCCACCTTCATCAGGAAGGCCATGCCATCCGCACGAAACGCGAGGACGGCGCGTGGCTGTATCAGCGTAAGGGATAAGCCATGGATGACCTGATAAAGACAGCCGCAGAAGCCGCTGAGGCGGATGCGATGCCGCATATGCATGAGGTCCATAGTGACCCCGATGCACAAAACGCACAGGATCAGCCGATGCCCAAGGGCGTCACCGCCAAGCCGGTCGCGCAGAAATCACCGGCGCAATGGGCGTATGAACGTACAATTCTCTACCTCAAGAAATTTGAGGAAGGGCTGGATGATGGCCATGAGATCGCCATGGGGTTCGCGGGCACCGATGCGGGTGTTTTGCGGATCGAAGGTATGGGGTATTTTGATCCGGACATCGTGACGTTTTACGGCGTGGACCAGACCGGCAATAAGATGCAGCTTGTCCAGCACGTCAGCCAGCTAAGCGTTTTGTTTCGTGCATTGCCAAAAGCGGTTGAGACAGCTGCCCCCAAGAGGATAGGGTTCAAGCTGATCCAGGATCTTGAACAAGGTGACGCATAAGCGCGGCATCTTGGACACAGCCACCAAATCCGGCGTGACAGAGCGCGCGAAATGCCGTAACTGCTGCGCAACACAGCCGAAGATGACGAAAGGGACATACAGATGGCCGAACATGAACATGGCACGATGAATACTGAGACGCAGGAAAAGACGTTCGATGGCTTTGTCACTTTCGTGACTCGCGCGACCATTGTGATCATCGGTATTCTGGTCTTTATGGCGATTTTCGCCCGCTGATCGGACGCTTTTTCTTATGATTAAGTCAATTCTGGCAGTCGCGCTGTCGGCTGCCGTTCTTGCTGGTTGCTCTGAAAAGGGTAAGGAATCGCAAGCGGATGCGATCGAGGCCGCCGTGTATTCCAATGGCGGTCCAACACGGCTTACCTTGTTAACCATGGTTAACAACCGCACAGGTGCGGGCGCACATTCTTCTTTGTTGGTTGAAAGCACGCAATCGGTCCTTTTTGATCCAGCAGGCTCTTTCTTGCATGAGGATGTGCCGGAACGTGGCGATGTTCTGTACGGGATGTCACCGGAATGGGTTCGCTGGTATAAGTCTGCGCACGCCCGCACGACCTTCCACGTTGTTAGTCAGGAAATCGAGGTCACGCCGGCGCAAGCTGCACGTGCCTTGCAGCTGGTGCAATCAAACGGTCCTGTGCCAAGTGCCCTGTGTGCCAGCGCAACATCTTCGCTGATTCGGCAGGTGCCTGGCTTTCAGTCCATTAGAACCGGGTTTTCTCCGGTGAAGCTGATGGAACAGATGGCCGAGATCGAAGGCGTGGTAACCACCCGTCTTTATGAGGATGATGAGGGCAACGTGCTTGATGGTGTCAGGGCGCTACCCAAGTAAATAGAGCAGCCCGTAAAGCGTTGCAGCGCCGCTTAGCACTGCCATCAACACATTTTTTGTGAACAATCCAACTGCCAGTGTCACCGCAGCTGCCGTTGCGCGCGGGATGTCAAAGGCTCCGTCCGTTGCGGCGGGCCAGACAACTTGCGGGGCCACGAGCGCAGGCAAAATCGCCACAGCGGTATAGCGAAGATGACGTAGCAGCCAGTCAGGCATCGCGCGGTCCCCGACAAGGCCGGTAAAGACAAAGCGCAGGCCAAAGCTGCCGATACCCAGCAGAATGATCACGGTCCAGAGCGTGCCAGTTTCGATCATGTCTTCATTCCTTTCCGTTCAAGCCAAACTTCGGTTTGTGCTCCAGCCATCATGCCGGCGATCCCTGCAATGATCAGACCTAACGAGTAGGGGACACCGGCGGCCAACAGGCCGACGATGACAGCAACCAGCGCTGCCATCACATGGGCCGCAGTCCTGAACATCGGCGCGATCATCGCCAGGAAAGTGATCGGGATGGCGAAATCAAGCGCCCAGCTGTCGGGCACCTGCGCGCCCAGCATCGCACCGACAAGGGTGAACAAATACCACAGCGGAACAATAGGCGTCACGGCTCCCAGAAAATAGTTCACCCGCTGCGCCACGGTCATATCCGGTTCACGCTCAAACTTGGCCACGCCCACGACATAGGATTGGTCGACCGTCAAATAGGCGCAAAGCGCACGCTGCCAAAGTGGAGCGGACCCGATGTAAGGCGTCAGCGAGGCCGAATACATCGCCATCCGCAGGTTCACGGCCAAAGCAGAGATCAGCACAATCGCTGTCGGCACATTCTCTTGCAGTAACTGCAGGGCAGTGAATTGTGCAGCCCCGGCGATAACAACAACGGAAAACGCCATCGTCTCAAACACATTCAGGCCGGCCTCTGTCGCGAGCACCCCGAACAGTGTCGAAAAGGGGATGATCACAAGAATGAAGGGGCTACTGTCGATGATTCCTTGGCGGTACGGGGATTTGCGGGTGGTAGTGGTCATGCGATGCCCTTAGATTACCTTTAATGCGTAGCGGTTTGCCGAGGGGGACGCAATTGGCTGAACTTCAAGATCTTTCCGAATATCTGATCGCGCCCGACCCAGACGCGCAACGCCTCACGCGCAGGGTTGCCGGGCTGGATCATGACGGCCAGCGCCAAGAAATCAACGTGGTCGAAGAGCGCCCGCTGACCATCTACCTGAATGCGCAAGAAATCGTCACGGCAATGACGATCGGTGATTACCCTGAATACCTTGCGCTGGGATTTTTGCGCAATCAGGGTATGCTGCGCACCAGCGATGAGATTACGCGCGTGGATTACGATGAAGAGCTTGAAACCGTAGTCGTGCGCACGGCGCGAAAGACGGATTACGAAGACAAGATGCGCCGAAAAACGCGCACCAGTGGATGCGCGGTCGGAACCGTTTTTGGCGACATGATGGAAGGGTTGGATGGCGTTGTGCTGCCGCAAACACCTGTACGCACTTCATGGCTTTATGCGCTATCGTCCAAAATCAACCGGACACCCAGCCTTTATCTGCAAGCGGGCGCTATCCACGGTACTGTCCTTTGCTGTGCGGACCGTCCATTGGTTTATATGGAGGACGTGGGCCGCCATAATGCGGTGGATAAGATCGCGGGCTGGATGCTATCCGAAAAGGTCACTGCGGAGGACAAGATCCTGTACACGACCGGCCGCCTCACTTCCGAGATGGTGATCAAAACAGCAATGATGGGAATACCGGTACTTGCCTCACGCTCTGGCTTTACCGCGTGGGGCGTCGAGATCGCCCAACAGGTAGGGTTAACCTTGATAGGGCGGATGAAGGGGCGTCGGTTCATGTGTCTATCCGGTGAAGATCGCTTGTTGCGGGACGCTGATCCCGCCGCCATCGCAGACGAGCCGCGCCGCGCAGGCCGAAAGAGCGCGTCATGAGTGTTCTGCGTTGTCGCGCTGTGGTGCCTTCCGTGGCTGACACATGTAGTTTACGGCGGCTTGGCGGTTTTTCATGCATGGACACTTTTGAGACAGGCGCACAGCAATGTTCGGAGGCGTCCCGTTGAAGCAGCCTTTAGGAGTGATACTTGCTGGTGGACAGGCAACGCGCATGGGCGGTGGCGATAAGGGCCTTCGCCTATTGGGCGGGCAAAGCTTGTTGGCACGGGTAGAGGCGCGGTTATCTCCGCAAGTGGCACAGGTCGCTTTGAATGCCAATGGCGATCCGGCGCGTTTTGCTGCGCTTGATTTGCCCGTTATTGCAGACAGCATCGAAGGATTTGCCGGGCCGCTAGCCGGTGTGCTAGCTGGGCTTGATTGGGCCGCAACGCAGGGGGCTGACACCATAGTGACAGCGGCCGCTGATACACCCTTCTTTCCCTGCGATCTGGTGCCGCAATTGCTACTTGCGTCTGAGGGCATGGCACATCCCCTTGTCCTTGCCTCAACGCCTGATCCGGAACGGGGCCGCGTGCGCCATCCCACCTTTGGTCTTTGGCCCGTTGCATTGCGGGACGACCTGCGCGGCGCGCTTGAGGGTGGCCTGCGCAAGGTGGTGTTGTGGACAGAAACGCACGGTGGCCGTGAGGCGCTGTTCTCCGATGAAAACACGTTCTTTAACGTAAACACCCCCGAGGATTTGGCCCAAGCGGAGCGGATGTTATGAGGCTTTATGGCATTGTTGGTTGGAAAAACGCCGGCAAAACAGGCTTGATGGAGCGGCTGGTGACAGAGGTGACCAGTCGTGGCTTTACCGTGTCGACGGTGAAACACGCGCATCACAGCTTTGATGTGGATCATCCGGGCAAGGACAGCTTTCGCCACCGCGAGGCAGGGGCTTCGCAGGTCTTGCTTGCTTCACGCAACCGGATCGCATTGATGCATGAATTGCGGGGCGATCCAGAGCCTTCTTTGCAAGAGTTGCTGACACAGCTTGCCCCTGTAGATCTGGTTCTGGTCGAAGGATATAAACGCGATGCACATCCGAAAATCGAAGCGCACCGGGCGGTCACCGGCAATCCGTTGATTGCGCCGGATGATCCAACAGTGCGTGGTGTCGCCAGTGATACCCCCTTGCACCTTGATCTACCGGTTTTTGATCTTGATGACACAAAGGCGGTCGCGGATTTCATCCTGCGAGAGGTCGGCCTGTGAGGCCTTTCGACACAATCCTTGTCGCGGATTGGTCGGCCGCAAAGCGGGCAGGCCCAACTCCGCGCAAAGATGCGATCTGGTTGGGTATCACACGCGAAGGCGTATCACTTGAACCGGTTTACTGCCGCTCTCGCCAAGAGGCCGAGCTGACGGTCCTTGATCTGATCGAGCAGGAAACAGCGGCTGGGCGGCGGCTGTTGTGCGCGTTTGACTTCCCCTTCGGCTATCCCAAAGGATTTGCCCGACATGTCACAGGGTCAGATGATCCATTCGCCCTGTGGGACTGGTTCGAGACGCGGATCACCGATGCGCCAGACGGGAGCAACAACCGCTTCGAAGTTGCAGAAACGCTCAACGCGTTGTTCACGGGGGCAGGCCCTTTCTGGGGTAAGTTGCACCGCGATAAATGGCCCGGTGTGCCGTACCGAAAAGAAGGTATCACCTTTGACACGGTGCCGGAGAAGCGGGCATGCGATCAATTGGCGAAAGCGGCATCATCGTGTTTCCAGCTTGCCTTTCCGCCGACAGTAGGTGGGCAGGTTATGATGGGCCTACCTGTCTTGAATAGGCTGCGTCGAAAGACAGGCGCGCGGGTTTGGCCATTAGAGGCTTGGAGCGATGCGTCTGTCGTCTTGGCCGAGATATGGCCGGGATTGATCGAAAAGGCAGTCAAGTCTGCCTTGCTCCAAGAGGACGCAGACCCGATCCGGGATCGTGTTCAGGTACGTCTGTTGGCCGATGCGTTGGCACGGCTGCCTGCTGACCAACTGTCCGATCATATGGCCGATGTGCCTGAGATATCAGCGGAGGAAGCGTGGATACTTGGTACGGGTCTCTCGGAAGAGCTATGCGCTTTGGTTGAAGAGGTTCCGACGCTACGGAATGACTGCTTTGCCTTGCCTCAAGGCGTGCACTGGACCCCTGTCAACGAAGCGCTGGAGCTGCTGCGGAGCAGACTTTTGGCGGTCACCTCAATCGAGACCCTACCGCTAAGACAATCTGCGGGGCGGATTGCAGCGCGTGATCTGGTCGCCTTGCGGGCAAACCCGCCGCTGCCCAATACAGCGGTGGACGGCTATGGATTTGCCGGTGGGCGCGGGGAGGGCGCACACAATCTGCCGTTGGTGGCTGGCCGTGCTGCTGCGGGGGACGCTCCGGCAGAGGTTCCGGCGGGTATGGCGATCCGTGTGTTGACGGGGGCGGCCTTACCGCACGGCGTTGATACGGTTATCCTGCAAGAGGATGTTTTAGTCCAGAACGGCCATATCTCCTTCACTGGCGCGCTGAAGCAAGGGGCCAATACCCGCCGCGCGGGAGAGGACGTCGAGGTCGGCGATGTGGTCCTGCGAAGCGGGCGCCAGATAACACCTGCCGATCTGGCATTGTTGGCTGCAACAGGTGTTGCTGAAGTCGCAGTGCGTAAACCGCTGCGGGTGGGTGTGTTGTCTACCGGAGATGAGCTTGCCGAAGCGGGTGATCCTGCGCGAGCGGGTCAGATTTACGATGCCAACCGCCCCATGCTTCTGGCCCTTCTCGAAGGGTTGCACCACATTCCCGTCGATCTGGGGCGGGCACCTGACAACCGTGCTGCCCTGGGGGCCACGCTCGACAGGGCTGCTGGACAAGTCGACGCGATCATCACCAGTGGTGGCGCGTCAGCGGGAGATGAGGATCACGTCTCCGCCTTGTTGACAGAGGCAGGGGGGATGGCGCTGTGGCGCATCGCGATGAAGCCTGGAAGGCCGCTTGCATTGGGGGTCTGGGAAGGAGTGCCAGTGTTTGGCTTGCCCGGAAATCCCGTGGCTGCGATGGTCTGTTCTCTGGTATTTGCACGCCCTGCACTGGCGCTACTGGCAGGGGCAGATTGGACCACACCGCAAGGTTTTGACGTGCCTGCCGCATTCACAAAGAACAAGAAAGCAGGCCGTCGCGAGTATTTGCGCGCGCGCATGCGGGGTGGCATGGCCGAGGTGTTTCCTTCCGAGGGCTCTGGAAGGATCAGCGGTTTGAGCTGGGCAGAAGGGCTTGTTGAGCTAGATGAAAAGGCGCGGGATATTCAAACCGGTGATATGGTGCGGTTTATTCCTTTTGGCAGCTTTGGACTTTAGGAGCACAGGCAATGTGGCGACAAACAACTGCATGGGTAATTCTGACGGGCGCGGTGCAGGCTGCGGAGTGTGATGGCCCATCGCTGAGATTCATAGAGAGTGCTCCGCGTGATCGGTTCGAACTTTCTGTGGGCGCGCAGGATCTGCACGCTCTGACAGTCGATCTGCGCGGGTCTAAGGGAAGGCTGATCTTTGATACCGCGCAGGGGGGCACAGGCGTAGAAGTGTTCCAGCCGCTGCGTGATGAGGGGGGCATTAACGGGGCTGCCGTCACCGATGGGGCAGAAGTCCTGACTGTCGCCCTGCGTGAGGGGCGTGCAGGCAGTCAGGCGGCATTTTCAATTGATGTGGACGACCGACTAAGGACTTCCGATCTAGGGCAGATTCGTGTAACCGGGGGCGAAATGGCGGGCGCTGCGGCGATCTTCGAGACCGCCCAAGGCGTTATTATGGAGGCTGTTTTTGATGCACAGAACCTCGCGCAGGCCTGCCCCTAGTCGAAGGTTCCTGCAACGCGGCCAAGCAGCATGAATGCACGCGCGGTGCGCGTGTCGGCCATTGCAACAATCTCTGCATCGGTGGCGACTTTTTCAAAATCGGCAAACAGTTTGTCAAAGCGGCGCAAAAAGTGATGTGCCACATCGCGGAAGATCGGATCCTGCTTCATCCGGCCAACCGTAAGGGCAAGCGATGAGCGATCCCTGATACCGCCCAAGGCGGCAATGGGACGGCCACGCGCACCATGCCCGAACATCCGCCAGATCTCGGGGCGGGCACGGTCAGGGCGCAAGTCGTCCATATAGATGCCATCCTGGCTTAGCAGTGTCAGTATATCCTGCGCCGCCTGAATAAGCTGCGCTGCATTGCGGTCCTTCATGGCACGACGCAGCGCGGCAAAGCCTTCCTCATCTTCCGCAGTTTCGGGGAAGTTGAGCGCGCGTATCAGGTCATCCCCTTCTACGGGCGGTTCCATCTCTGTGCTTGGCGTACCAAGGGCAAGGCTGGCCTGATCGTGACTTGGTTGTTCCGCGACGGGCTTGCTGATGCGCGGCGATTCCTCGCGGCGGGTGGAGAAAGTGGCAAGCGCTGTTTCTGTTTTGCGTGTGGCCGCTGCGATCTCGTCAAGTTTGCGGCTGACAGAGGGTTCTGTGCTAATGCGCCCGCTTTGCTGTTGGGAGATATAGGCATGGCGGATAGCGTCGATGGCTGCCTGCAAGCGCTGGCTTTCTTCGCGCATGACGCGGCTGGCGCGGGCCGCAGTCGCGGCAACCCAGATCATCGCAACTGGCATAAACACGGCAAGCATGGTCATGAGAAACCGGAGGCCGCCCTGGCCTTCTACAGCCTCCGGCTGAGGCATGAAAACAAAGAAAATCAGGCAGCCAAGCAGCCAAATCGCGGACAACGCTATCGCGATGACCTCGATCCCAGTGATGCTTTCGCCACGTGCCTTGTCATAAATGCCAAGGGGGGTCGGGCGCGAGGCTGACGTCTTTGGCGTTGATGGACGTGATTCAACCGCCTGTGCGCTGTGGCGATGTTGTTCGGGCGGGTGCGCGTCAGACATTGTTGGCGCTCCGTTCAGGCGTAAACGATCTTGAGAACCTCATAGGATTTCTCGCCCCCTGGTGTGCGGACTTCAACGCTGTCGCCCTCATCCTTGCCGATCAGCGCACGCGCGATGGGGGATTTGATGTTCAGCAGTCCCTTTTCGATGTTGGCTTCATACTCGCCCACAATCTGATAGGTTTTTTCTTCGTCGGTATCTTCGTCAACCAAGGTCACTTTAGCACCAAACTTGATCGCGCCGGAAAGCTTTGAGGGATCAATCACGTCGGCGAGCGAAATTACGCCTTCAAGCTCTTTGACGCGGCCTTCGATGAAAGACTGTTTTTCTTTAGCAGAATGGTATTCGGCGTTTTCGGACAGGTCACCATGCTCACGCGCTTCGGCAATCGCCTTGATGATGGCAGGGCGCTCAACGGTTTTGAGGTGCTTCAGCTCGGTCTCGAGGGCCGTGTGGCCGGCGCGGGTCATCGGAATTTTTTCCATGGCGTGTCTGTCCGTAATACTAAGGCGCGCCCCGAAGATGTTTCGGGGCGCGTGTTTGCGTTGCTCTTACCTGACCCAAGTTGGCCGTCAAATGCAAGGGGATACGGAGGGTGCGTGGGCGCGGGATTGCCGACGGGTTTTATGCAGCCGTTGCGCAGGTACAGTTTTTGGATCGGTTCATCTGCTGCCCACCGGAGGGTTCGAATGTGGTCGGTGACAGTATTGGGATGTGCTGATGTAGTGCTTTTGTAACCGGAAATCAGCAGTTTTGATAAAAACAGCTACCTGTGACGCTATTAACGTGTCGTCGTGATTGCAAAGGCATGCGCGCTTCGATACCCAAATTCAAACCGTTTTTGACGCAGAGGGAGCGCCTACTATGGCCGAGATTGAACGCGAAGCGATGGAATATGATGTTGTGATCGTCGGAGCGGGGCCTGCGGGTCTGTCGGCCGCGATCCGTCTGAAACAACTGGACGCTGATTGTAACGTTGTCGTACTGGAAAAGGGCTCCGAAGTTGGCGCGCACATCCTGTCCGGTGCGGTGCTGGATCCTTGCGGCCTTGATGCGTTGATCCCCGACTGGAAAGAAAAAGGCGCGCCGCTGAACGTGCCTGTGATCGAAGACAACTTTTACGCGCTGGGCGCCGCTGGTGAAGTACGCATTCCGAACTTCCCGATGCCGCCACTGATGAACAACCACGGCAACTATATCGTCTCCATGGGCAACGTCTGCCGCTGGATGGCAGAACAGGCCGAGGAAATGGGCGTGGAAGTCTTCCCCGGCATGGCGTGTTCCGAACTGGTCTATGGCGACAACGGCGAAGTTAAAGGCGTGGTTGCGGGCGAAATGGGTCTGGGTGCTGACGGTAAACCGGGTCCTAGCTATGAGCCCGGGATGGAACTGCATGGCAAATACGTCTTCCTGTCAGAAGGTGTGCGCGGCAGTCTCAGCAAGCAAGTGATCGAAAAGTTCGATCTGGCCAAAGGCAAAGAGCCGCAGAAATACGGCCTTGGCATGAAAGAAATCTGGGAAATCGACCCGGCCAAGCACAAAGAGGGCTCCGTCACCCACACAATGGGGTGGCCGCTGGGCAAGAAAGCGGGCGGTGGGTCATTCATCTACCATCTTGAGAATAATCAGGTCTACGTCGGTTTCGTCGTTCACTTGGGCTATAAGAACCCGCATGTGTTCCCGTACATGGAATTCCAGCAGTTCAAGCATCACCCGATGGTGGCAGAGCTGCTCAAGGGCGGCAAACGTGTCGCTTACGGCGCGCGCGCGATCACCGAAGGCGGCTATCAGTCGATGCCCAAGATGGTAGCACCCGGTGTGGCGCTGCTTGGTTGTTCTGTTGGTATGGTCAACGTGCCGCGCATTAAGGGTAACCACAATGCGATGCTGTCCGGCAAAGCTGCAGCCGAAGCCGCCTATGAGGCGATCAAGGCGGGCCGCTCAGGTGATGAACTGCCCGACTACGAGAACGATGTGCGCAGCGGTCCAATCGGCAAGGACCTTTATAAAGTCCGCAACGTAAAGCCGCTTTGGTCAAAGTTCGGTCTTGTGGCGTCGCTGGCTGTTGGTGGTTTTGACATGTGGTGCAACACGCTGTTCGGTGGGTCGCTTATGGGCACGCTGAAGCACGGTAAATCTGATGCAGACGCGACCGAGCTGGCGTCCAAGCACTCGAAGATTGACTATCCCAAGCCGGATGGGAAGCTTAGCTTCGACCGCCTGACAAACGTTGCGTTTTCCTTCACCAACCATGAGGAAAGCCAGCCCGCGCACCTGACACTGAAAGACGCATCTGTGCCGGTGGATGTGAACCTGGCTAAATACGCAGGCCCGTCGGCACGTTATTGCCCCGCAGGCGTTTACGAATTTGTAGAAGAAGACGGCAAAGATCCCCGTTTCGTGATCAACTTCCAGAACTGCGTTCACTGCAAGACATGCGATATCAAAGATCCAAGCCAGAACATCGTCTGGACGACCCCGCAGGGCGGTGACGGGCCGAACTACCCGAACATGTGATCAATTATCGCGGCTTCCTGCCTATTCAGGCGGGGGGCCGCCATTGCGCGGACGCGCAAACATGCTAGCGTGCTTGCCAAAAGAACGAGGCACAGCACATGCAAAAATTTCTGACATCTGTAAGCATCGCGGCCCTTGGGCTGACGCTTTCTCTTGGGGCACCTGCGCCGCTTACGGCAGAGTCTCTGGCCGGATCCTATCTGGCGGGCCGCAGCGCTGCTGGCAGCAATGATTATGCGGTAGCGGCGCAATATTACGCCGCAGCTCTGGCGCGTGACCCTGAAAACGTAGAGCTCATGGATAGTGCCACGTTGGCCTATTTGGCCTTGGGCAACATTGAACGTGCATTGCCGCTGGCAAAAGCGATCGAAACCACCGGACAACGATCACAGGCGGCGCGGATGGTGATTACCGCAGGGTTGGTGGATGACGGCAGCTATGCCGAGCTTGCGGCGCAAGAAATCCAGACCGATGGTATTAGCCCGTGGGTGGACGGGCTGGTGAAGGCTTGGGCGTTGATCGGATCGGACGATGTGGATGCTGCCATGGCCCAGTTTGATTCCATTTCGACAGATGCGGGGATGCGCGGCATAGTCATGTACCACAAGGCGTTGGCCTATGGGACCGTTGGCAATTACGAAGCAGCCGAAGCGTTGTTCGAACAGGATGCGCCGGGTGCCGCAGCTCGGACCCGTCGCGGCGTTATTGCGCGGGTGGAAATCCTGTCCCAACTGGGGCGCAATGACGATGCTGTAAAAGCCATCACCGACGCATTCAGTGGCGCGACTGATTCCGAGCTTGATACAATTATCGACAAACTGACCGCCGGTGAGACGCTTCCATTTAGTCAGGCACCCACCGCGCGCGCCGGACTTGCGGAGGTGTTTTATACTTTCGCAGCCTTGCTTCGGGCTGAGCAAGCAAACGACTATTACACACTGCTCTATGCGCGGATCGCACGGTATTTGCGCCCCGAGCATGTGGATGCCGTGTTGCTGACAGCCGATCTGCTGGAAGCGCTAGGGCAATATCCGTTGGCCATCGCCGAGTATCGCAGCGTGGATGACAAAGATCCGGCTTTTCACGTGGCTGAATTGGGCCGTGCCGCCGCCCTGCGCCGTTTGGGGAAGGCCGATCAAGCGATCGAGGTACTTGAACAACTGACGCGCAGCCACGGTGATCTGGCAGTCGTTCATTCCACATTGGGTGACATTCTGCGCGCTCAGGACGAGGATCAGACTGCGATAGTCGCTTACACCAAAGCCCTTGATTTGACGGACGAGGGCGATAACCGTGCCTGGTTCTTGTACTTTTCACGCGGTATTGCCCATTCGCAAGACGGGAACGAAGAGGCCGCCGAAGATGACTTCCGCGCGGCGCTTGCCATCAATCCCGATCAGCCGCAGGTGCTGAACTATCTTGGTTATTCGCTTGTGGAAGAGCAGCGAAAACTGGACGAAGCGCTGGATATGATCGAACGCGCGGTCGCAGCCAGCCCGAACAGCGGCTACATCGTCGACAGCCTTGGGTGGGTTTACTATCGCCTTGGTCGTTATGACGAAGCGGTGGTGCAGATGGAGCGTGCGGTAGAGCTGGAGGCTGTTGATCCTGTCGTGAATGACCATTTGGGCGATGTATATTGGGCCGTAGGGCGCAAGCGCGAAGCGCAGTTCCAATGGAAACGTGCGCTTTCCTTCATCGAATTCGCGTCGAGTGATACTGAAGCCGAACCCGACCGCATTCGCCGGAAGCTTGAAGTCGGGCTTGATGCGGTTCTGCAAGAAGAAGGTGCTGACCCGTTGAAGGTCGCTCATGACAACTGAGGCGATTGCGCCGGCCAAGATCAACCTGTCGCTCCACGTCACGGGGCAACGCGCTGACGGATACCATCTGTTGGACAGTTTGGTGGTCTTTGCAGATGTGGCAGATCGGCTGTGGTTCGAGGAAGGCCCGCAGATGCGGATCACTGTCACAGGGCCGTTCGCCCAAGGCGTGCCGTCGGATACCCACAACCTGATCTGGCAGGCAGCCGAGCTGGCCGGATGGACAGGTCACATCCGCCTTGAGAAAAACTTGCCGCATGGCGCGGGCATCGGGGGAGGGTCTTCTGATGCTGCTGCAGTCTTGCGCATGTTTGGCGGGGCGGAGCGTGCTTTGATGCTTGGCGCTGATGTGCCGGTCTGCCTCGATATGACGCCACAGCGGATGCGCGGGATTGGCGAAATGCTGGAGCCGCTGACGCCTTTGCCCGAGCTGGAAATCGTGTTGGTGAACTCCGGAACAGTTCTGCCGACTGGACCGGTTTTTGCCGGATTGCAGTCAAAGCAGAATGCCCCAATGCCTGACAACTTGCCTGATTTCGAAACGGCTGAAGAGCTTTGTCACTGGCTGCAAGCACAACGCAATGACCTGGAACCGCCTGCACGTGAGATAGCGCCGGAAATCAGCCAGGTACTTGAGGCGTTGGACAGTGCGCTTCTTGCGCGTATGTCCGGATCAGGTGCTACGTGCTTTGGACTGTATCAATCAGGCGCAGCTAAGCATGCCGCGGAAATTGTAAAGGCAAACCCAAATTGGTGGGTCGCCTCTGGCAAGGTGCTTAGGTAATGCGCGCGACCACGTAGTCTGCGATATCTGTCAGCATGTCCTTGATGTCATGCTGGGGTAGGGGGGCAAGGGCTGCTTTGGCCTTTGCGGCCCATTCCAGTGCATCGGCCTGCGTTGCTGCAAGCGTACCGTGCCTGTTCAGCAGGGCCAGTGCGTGGTCCAGATCGCCGTCTTCCTGCTTGCCGCGTTCGATGGTCCGGACCCAAAAGGCGCGTTCTTCGGTATCGGCACGTGCGACGGCCTTGATAACGGGCAGCGTCAGCTTGCGTTCGCGGAAATCGTCACCGATGTTTTTGCCAGTGGCCGCACTGTCACCTTGATAATCGAGCAGGTCATCAACGATCTGGAACGCTATTCCCAGAGCATCGCCATAGTCAAACAGCGCTTTTACCGTGGCTTCAGGGGCGTCGGCAATCACGCCGCCAACTTCGGTCGCCGCGGAGAAAAGTGCAGCAGTTTTGCCGCGCACAACTTGTAGATAGACGCTCTCGTCCGTTTTGAGGTTCTGCGCCGCCGTCAGTTGCAGGACTTCGCCTTCGGCGATTGTGGCAGCGGCATTTGACAGTATTTTCATGACCCGCATCGAACCGGGTTCAGTCATCAGCTGAAAGCTGCGGGCAAACAAATAATCACCTACGAGCACCGAAGACTGGTTGTCCCACAACAGGTTCGCCGTCGGGCGTCCGCGTCTCTGCGCGCTTTCGTCCACGACATCATCGTGCAGCAACGTGGCGGTGTGAATGAATTCGACAGTGGTGGCCAGATGAATATGGTAGGGGCCCTGATAGCCGCACAGGCGTGCGGCAGCCAGCGTCAGCATTGGGCGCAGACGTTTGCCGCCTGCTTCAACCAGATGCGCCGTCACTTCAGGAATGCGTGGCGCGTGCTCTGAGGCCATACGTTCGCGAATGAGCGTACTCACGGCTGCCATGTCTCCTGCCAAAGCTTCGGCAAGACGTTCGTGGGGTTTCTGGATTGTCCCGGTGCTCATATTTTTCCCGCATCCTAGCGCTCGACAAGGGGAGGGCCCCCAGATTACATCACTACTATGAAAGAACTCCTGCGCAGCACCGATCCTACGATCATCGCCTTTGCCTCAGCCCTATTGCAAGGCGAGGATATAGACTGCTTTCAGATGGACGTAAATATGAGCATCCTCGAAGGAGGCATCGGGATATTCCCGCGCCGACTGATGGTGCGCCGTGATGATCATGACAGAGCCCTGCGGGTGATGCGCGACAACGAGATACCGTTGGGCCTGTGAGCGACGACAATCTGACATGTGACGCCTTTCTGGGCGGGTTGGTGCACCTGTGGCAGCCAACGCAGGGATACCGTGCGGGTGTGGACCCCGTTCTGCTTGCAGCCACAATACCTGCGGTTTCGGGGCAAAGCGTGTTGGAATTGGGGTGTGGCGTGGGGGCCGCTGTGTTGTGTCTGGGCGCGCGCGTTCCGGGGCTGGTGCTGACGGGGGTGGAGCGTGAGCACAGCTACGCGGCGCTTGCCGCACGTAACGGCGGGG
>Ga0209345_10000430_pt1 | contig 54603 bp, 47 predicted proteins | sample Cruoilmetagenom7_FD_187294 | JGI IMG/M metagenome (GOLD analysis project Ga0209345, IMG submission 187294) | Oil polluted marine microbial communities from Coal Oil Point, Santa Barbara, California, USA - Sample 7 (SPAdes) (version 2) | ecosystem: Environmental > Aquatic > Marine > Oil seeps ... | reverse complement strand
TCGATGATGGGACCTTGAGGGAGGCTCAGCGGGATCCTGAGAAGTATCAGGAGGTGATAGTCCGGGTAGCAGGCTACAGCGCTCATTTTGTGGATATAAGCCGTAAGACCCAGGACAATATCATCCAGAGGACCGTTCAGGGATTGGGCTAATAACTGGTGTCCTGTCCCGAAAGTTCTTTCTGCAAAACCGGCAATTTCTCGATTTTAAACTTTGTTATACCTCGGACGGTCACAATTTGTGGCCTTTCGAGGTATACATTGGAGCTATCTATTAGATTCTTGTCTTAAATAGGAGGATATGATCATGTTTAAGAGTTTATCTGTTCTGGCTTCAGTTCTGGGATTTGTGATTCTTTTTTCTATCCAAAGCGCAACCGGAGCCGACCCGGAATGGCGAGAGAAGCAAGAGGCGCTTTTTAAGCAGATTGACCTGAAATATGGCGATGTTATTGAAAAGGCAGACGCAAATAAAATAGACGGCCTAGTCCCGCCCCAAATTCTGGGATGGCTCAAGAAAGGCTATATGGTAAATATGAGGATAGGCGAATTTAAGTATGACGTAGAAGCTGATGACAAATGGATGAATGCCAGTCGTAAAAATGAAGGCAAGTTCAAAATCGGTTCAGCCGGGAATGTTGTGGAAGTAGCAACCGGTAAGGCTCCGTCATGGGTATATGGGGTGCCCTTCCCTGACTTTGATTTAAAAAATGATCCTGATGGGCCTTTAAAATTTATGTATAATCGCCAGGTTTGCCAGATGAGAGGGAGAACCATGACAGCGGACTTCAGCCTGGAATGGATCGGCAGGAAAGGATTTGAAAGGAGCGTTCAGTGCCTTTGGACAGAATATATGTTCTGGGGATCGGACAAACCGGAGCCTAACCCTGGCAAACATAGATATCTATTCATAAATAGCGTTACAAAACCTTACGATCTAGCAGGAATCGCTCAACTGACCTACAGAAAGTTGAGCGGATCTTCAGATGACTTTTATGTTTTTATCCCGGCGATCAGAAGGGTTAAAAAGATGTCAGGGGCCAACAGGTCGGATCCCTATGTGGGATCAGATCTAACTATCGACGATGGAGGTGGCTTCGCAGGGCAACAGAATTCGATGAAGTGGAGGTTTATTGAGGAAAAGGTCGGGCTAATGTCTGTAGAAGAACCGGACACAATGAGTACAAGCAAACTTAGCCAGACCTCTGACGGGACATGGAGAATCAAACTTGATTATGAAGACGCGATGAGAGTGGGCTGGCAAGAAAAAGGGTGGAAAGGGGCGCCATGGGCGCCTGTAAGAGCAGTCTGGGTTCCAAGGGTTTTAGAGATCATAGAGGGGACACCTATAGATCCATATTACAACTCAGGCAAAACCGTCTATTGGGTTGATAAAGTAACATACCATACTGCTTTCAAGATAATCTGGGATCGGGCTGGGGAGTATTGGAAATCAATAGTTTTTCACCCTCGCTGCCTGGAATGGGCCGGCAGGAAGGCATATCATGGGGGTGGTGCATCCGGTTACGTAGTCTTTGATGAGAAACTGAATCATGCCACAGCAGTCCGCATCGGCCCCGGTCATCTATGGCTTGACGATCCAAAGCTAACCCCGCAGATGTTTACAGTAGAGAATTTACGCACGATGGGCAAATAACACTCTTCTCACCACTTAAGAGACATAGTCTTGAGACCTATCCCCGGCTATTTTTTAATAGCCTTTAAGGGACGGGGCTAAAATAGTTTCCTCAAATCGGCGCTCAGATTTAGGTTGGATCTGTTCGATTGAGAAGATTACGTAAATAGCCACTTTTGATGGTCTTTAGATAATGAAAGGGGAAAGGATTAGATATGAATAGGTTTGTGAGTATAGTCGGGGCAATAGTTATGGCCTTTATATTGCTTTTTTGTGTCGAATACAGCGAAGCTTTGACAACGGATTTTCATGGACGCGTCCAGTCGACGTATGTAATGAGGGATTATACCGGGCTCCAATATGGCTTTATGGATGAAGTGAGGGCCGTCCAGTGGAGGAACGAACTCAAGTTTGATATTACAGTAACACCGGAATATGAAGAATATCACAAATTCAGGATCAAGAAATACTTTCTCAGCTACAGGGGGGCGTATGATGCCATCTTTGATCTTAGAGACAGGTTTGATGACAAGGGTACATTCGATAACCCTGGTTTGCGTGACAAAGGCCCAGCAGATTGGGAACTGGGCAAAGATGACATCGAAACCGAGAACGACCTGCGTGAAGCATTTGTCGACCTTGCCGGTGACTTTGGTGGTAGCATCGTCAATATACGTATAGGGAGGCAGTTAGTACAGTGGGGCGAGGCTGACGGATTTGTTCTAATTAACCAGGTAAATCCTTTCGATAACAGTACGTTACTCTTTTTTGAGATGCCTGAGGACCTGGCGACACCGCTCTGGATGGGGCGATTCAATTACTCCCTGGGCTACATTGGGCCTCTTAAAGAAGTAGGTCTTGAGCTTCTTCTGGTTCCTGATATCAGACCCTGGCAAGTAGCTCCGGCCGACGATGCCATAGCTGGGGGAACCGGCGCTCCTTATAACTTAGGGCTCTGGCAACTAAGGAGGAGACCCCTCAGGGCTTTCGCCATAGAGAAGTTAGGGGGGTGGATTGCCGACGGGACAGTTGATATGCGCGCTGTCCTGGCCAATGCGGCGGAAAAGGGGAAGACTGTAGATATCAACACAATAATGAACGCTGTGGCGACTGGAGAGCCCAAGTATATGAGCCCTGCCGATGCTGAGCATTGGGGTCTTGTGTGGAGCGAGAACGGTCATATACAATGGAAGCAGGATGTTCCCGCTAGCGGTCGGCTTGATACTATGGAGGTCGGTGTCCGGCTCCAGGCAGGTTACGGGGAATTTGTGGGAAACCTCTACTACTATCACGGGTTTCAGAATTTCCTTGCAGTAGATTGGAGTCAACTCCTTAACCCTGGGGATGCTTGGCTGACATATCCTGAACAGGATCTGTACGGTTTTTCCTTTAATTCCTACCTTACCTCTATAAATGCGATACTAAGGGGCGAAGTATGCCTCATAGACAGGATGCATTACCTGAGCATAGAGGATGTTGCTAAAGGCGCCCTTGCAACCCTTACGGGTGCAGACCCGACAGTCAAAGGTATTGGAGCACATGAGACTTACTACTACTTGCTCGGTCTCGATAAGGACTTCTGGATAAAGTGGCTCAATCGAAAGAAAATGATAAGCACATCGTGGCAGGTATACTGGAGGCACATTGCCGGTTGGAAGCATGACCCTGCGTTTAAGCCATTTTACGAGCATAACAACTACAGGATAACCGGTTACTTCTTCACCGACTACATTCATGGTCGGATTCACCCGGAACTATTTTTCCAGTACGACCCTAAAGGTGTCTGGATGACCATGGCGTCCGTGAAGTATTCCAAGGATGGAAGGTTGTTTTATAAGCTCACCCAGATATCTTTTTGGGGTAACCGCGGTGCGACGGAGGGTGTGGTCGACGGCGCTATCACCGACTTTACACAGCCTTTCGATCTGATCCCTGTAAGCGAGATCTCGTTCAGGGTGGGATATAATTGGTAGAAACTGTGGCGCTTGGCTATGTATCGAAATCCTTGCTTTGTGACTTCTCAAAAGGTCTGGGCATGAGGGGGGGTGCAGGTACTTTTGTTTTGAGCTGAATTTTGGGCGTACCACGGGCGTGATGTTAGAATTCAAAAACAATAGCTGGACAGTGAAAGGGGGGGGTGGCGACCGGAAGGTAACGGGGTTTAGTTATACCAATCTCTTGGGAGATGGCATTCATTGATCAAATCTATAAAATCACAGAGGAGGGACCAATTATGTTTAGGAGGGTATCGATTGTAGCTTTAACCTTAGGTTTAATAGTTGCCTCTTTCGTTGGAAGCGCAACCGCAGCCGACCCGGAATGGCGAGAGAAGCAAGAGGCACGTTTTGAGCAAATCGGTCTGAAGCCCGGTGATATTATCGAGCCGGCAGAATGGCAGAAGGTTGACGGCCTCCTCCCACCTCAAATGGTGGAGTGGGTCAAGAAAGGTTATCTTGGTGATATGAAGATAGCCGAATTTAAATACGATCCGGAGGCTGATGACGAATGGATAAATGCCGGTCTCAAAAATGCCGGGAAGTTTAAGCTCGACGAGAAGAAGAGTCTTGTGGAAGCGGCAACCGGCAAAGTCCCGTTATGGATATACGGGGATCCGTTTCCGAACCTCAACATAAAAAATGATCCTGATGGAGCAATAAAGTTTATGTATAATCGCGATCTTTCCCTGCGTAGGTTCGGATCTTACAGGCAGGAATTCTCCGCAGAATGGGTCGGTCAGAATGGATATGAAAGGTCTTGCCAGGGCTATTATCTACGATATTATTACTGGGGCAGACCGGACGGAAAGGTGCCAAACCCGAGAAGATATAATTTTCTGGACATTGCATGGATAACAGAACCCTATGATGTGGCAGGAACGATTGTGTTGACCGTGAGAAAAATGGACGGAACCGAGGACGATGTGTATGCTTATATTCCAGCGATCAGAAGGGTCAAGAAGATGTCAGGCGCCAACAGGTCGGATCCATTTATGGGTTTAGATCTGTGCGTTGACGATGCAGCTTTATGGCAGGGGCTGACCAATTCAATGAAGTGGAGGTTTGTTGAAGAAAAGGTAGGGTTACTTCATTTGGTAGAGTGGGTTGCAGAGCACCCAAACAGAATGAAACAGATCTCTGACGGTACTTGGAGATCCCCGCCTGATGAAATCCCGCCAAAATACGGCTGGGAGGTAGAAGGCTGGAAGCACTCACCGTGGGCTGCTGTAAATGTAGTCTGGGTTCCGAGGACCTTCGTTATCGTAGAGGCAATACCTGTGGACCCTTACTATAACTATGGCAAAACAGTCTATTGGATCGATAAGAAGACATACGCAACTTCTTACAAACCGGTTTGGGATAGGGCAGGGGAGTACTGGAAAACAATATTGTTTCTGCCTCGCTGTGCGGAATGGGCGGGCAAGAGGGGATTTCAAACCGGGAGCAGTACCTTCGTCTTTGATGAAAAGACCGGCCATGCCTGCACAGGCCACCACGGCGGACCCTGGAAGGGCACTGACTGCTATACGGAGTTCAGCCCCCCAGACGTCACTCCGAGAACGTTTACAACAGAGAGCTTGCGCAAATTGTCCAAATAGTAAGAAAGACCTGCCTTCCCCTTGCAGGGGAGACTGTGGATTTAGATGTTAAAGGAGGAAAATTTATATCATATCTCTTCTCAGGCCTTAAGAGTGTAAGTTTAAGGGCTGTTACTGAGGTGTATAACTAATATATGGAAGGAGAAGGAGATGAGCAAATCTGTGAGGATAATAGGTACATTAGGTGTGCTCTTCACATTGTTTCTTTTTGCGAGGCATAGCGAGGCCATGAAAACGGACTTTCATGGACGTATCCAGTCGACGTTTGTACTGAGGGATATCACCGGGTTCCAATATGATTTTCTTGAGCAGACCAAGGTCGTCCAGTGGAGGAATGAGCTCAAGTTCGATATTACGGCAAGACCGGAATATGAAAGATTCCCTAAGTTCAGGGTGGAGAAATATTTTCTCTCCTACAGAGGGGCGTATGATGCCATCTTTGACCTTACGGACAGGTTTGATGATCACGGTACATTTGAGGACCCTGGTTTACGGGATAAGAGCCCTGCTGATTGGGAGCTCGGTAAAGATGATCTGGAGACCGAAAACGACCTGCGTGAGGCATTTATCGACTTTGGCGGTGACATCGGGGTAGATAGAATCACAATGCGTCTCGGAAGGCAGATAGTACAGTGGGGCGAGGCCGACGGGTTTGTTATGGTTAACCAGATACATCCCTTCGATAACAGTACGTTACTCTTCTTTGAGCTGCCCGAGGACCTGGCGACGCCTCTCTGGATGGCGCGATTAAATTACTACCGGAGCAGCCTGGGGCCTTTTTACGACGTAGGTCTTGAGCTTATTCTAAATCCTGATATCAGACCCTGGCAGATGGCCCCGATGGACGACGCCATCGCCGGGAAAACCGCGGCTCCTTACCAGTTCGGGCTCTGGCAGCTAAGGAGGAGGGCTCTGGGGGCTCTCAGTATTGAGAATTTAAAACAGATGATCACACCCGAGATCATTACTGCTCTCATGGAGTTCCGGGATCCGGCTGTAGACATCCAAGGTCTACTGGATGCTCTGAGGGATCCAAGCGAGAAGTACATGTCGGTAGGCGAGGCTGAGCTTTTGGGTCTTTGCAGGAGCGAGACAGGTCATGTACAGTGGAAACAAGATGTTCCTAGTAGCGGGCGGCTTGAAACTTTGGAGGTTGGTCTTCGGCTCGAGGCAGCTTATGAAAAATTTGTGGGAAATCTTTATTACTATCACGGGTGTCAAAACTTTCTTAGAGCCGATTGGAGTCAGCTCCTGAACCCCGGTAAGGCTACGCTTACGTATCCTGAACAAGACTTGTACGGTCTTTCCTTCAACATCTTCCTTTCCTCTCTAAACGCGGTCCTGAGGGGCGAGGCGTGCCTTATAGACAGGATGCACTTGTTAAGCATAAAGGGGGTTGCGGAAGGTCTCTTTGCAACCCTTGGAGGCGCGCCACCGAGCGTCAAGGGTAATGAAGCACACGAGACTTACTACTACTTGCTCGGTTTTGATAAGGATGTCTGGATGAGGTGGATCAACCCTGACACAATGATAAAGACATCATGGCAAGTATACTACAGGCACATCGGCGGTTGGGAAGATGACGGTGCGTATAACCCATTTTACGAGGATGATAACTACAGAATCACCGGTTTCTTCTGGACCGAATATCTTCATGGCAAGATTTTCCCGCAGATTTTTTTCATGTATGACCCGGAAGGTGTCTGGATGACCATGGCGTCCGTGAAGTATTCCAAGGATGGTAGGTTGTTTTATAAGCTCACTCAGATCTCCTTTTGGGGTAACGACGGTCCGACACCCGTTCGGGCGAATGGCGCTACCAGCGACTTTACAGAGCCATTTAATCTAATCCCCGTAAGCGAGGTCTCCTTAAGGGTAGGATATAATTGGTAGAAAGTTCAACAGCATTGTCTATCGAGGGAGGGTATTCAGAAACGGCAAATTCGTCAAAGAAAGGAGATTTCATTACATGGCCGTGAAAGAGAAAGTCAATACATTATGGGTTAACCTTGTAAGTTTTCAATTGAGGCACCGTCTTTCTATCCTCATCCTAATGGGTCTGATTACAATACTTGCATTTTATAGCATTGTTACAAGGCTGGATATCAAGACGAACTTTTTTGAACTCTATCCCCCCAAGCACGAGTACATAAAACTCTATTTGGAGTTTCGTAAGATGTTTGGCTCCGCAAATGTCCTTGCGATCATCCTTGAAAGGACAGGGGAAGGAGATATCTACAACCCTGAAACACTGAAAAAGGCAAATGAGCTAACCTTGGGGGTCTTAAGCATTAAGGGGTGTAACCCGATTCAGGTCAACTCAATAGCACATCCGAGGGTAAAACAGATTACATTGACTTTCCAGGGGATAGGACTGTACCCATTGATGAGGAAGGTTCCTGAGACCCTTGCAGAATGCGAGAAATTCAAAAAGGTCGTTTATTCCAACGAAGGTATCCGGGGTTTTTACATTTCACAGGATGACAAGTCAACGGTTGTTTATGCCGGTTTCTGGGAGGAGGGAGTAGATTTATTCTATCTGTTCAAAGAAATAAGAAATTTGACAGCCTCAATAGAAGATGAAAATCACAAGTGCTATGTGGGCGGCTACCCGATGCTTTATGCGTGGGTAAGTTATTATCGGGCTGAGATATACATGATTCTAGGGGTGACCTGTGTAGCCATGATCCTATTGCTGGTCCTGTATTTTCGAAAGGCAGTCGGAGTATTGATCCCCACGCTTTCAGGCATAGTAAGTGCGATATGGGGGCTGGGCTTTGCCGCAGCGCTGGGGATCAATATTGACCCCTTATTGTTAGTTGTTCCAATCCTTCTCTCTGCCAGGGCGCTGTCCCATTCATGCCAGTGTCTGGAAAGGTTTCATCAGGAGTTTTTGAAATGCGGCGACAAGGAGAAGGCTATTGTGGCCGCCTATTCAGCGCTATACCCTCCGGCCCTTCTGGCTATCGTTACCGATGGTCTGGGGGTTCTGACAATCGCTATTGCTACTATCCCCCTGATGATGAAGCTCGCTTATTTTTCCTCCTTTTGGATCATCAGCATCTTCGTTGCCGTTGTGATCTTGAACCCGATCATCATCTCCTTTTTCTATTCACCACTTGCAGGAGATGATAGGCTCAGGGCAAAGGAGAATGAAGTGTCAGTGCTTTCAAAAAAAAGCGTATATGCCATATTTACCAACTTTATTTATCGTCTATCAGGCCAGAAGGCAAGATGGGGTGTCGCAGTTGTTGCTCTCCTCTTGATATTTGGAGGAGGCTTTATCTCTACTAAGTATCTAAAGGTGGGGGATTCAAGCGCGGGTGGAGCGATACTCTATCCGGATCACCCATACAACATTGCAATGCAAAAGATCAACACCGATTTTTCAGGGGCATCTCGATTGGTTGTTGTATTAGAGGGTAAGGAGCGAGAGGCTATAAAGAAGAGAGAGTCATTAAAGAGTATGGATGAATTAGCTCAGTTCATGCTATACAACATTGAAAGTGTTGGGGCTACCTTGAGCCTCGCCGATCTGGTTCGTAAGATATACCGGATGTACCACGAAGGATATCCCAAATGGGACATGATACCCGAGTCGAGACGGGATCTGGGAGGGATATTTTGGATTTTGTCCGCCAATATGGTGCCTGGAGAGATGGACCAATTTGTAAGTATCCCGGATTATACCAATTCTAATGTGACGGCCTTTTTGCGCCATTACACTCATGACAGTATTAAGAATGCCATTGCCAAACTCAAAGAATTTGCAGAGGAGGTAAATACGGATCCAGAGTCCAAGATGACAGTAAGGCTTGCAGGTGGGATTCTGGGGGTTCTTGCTGCGGTCAATGAGGAGGTAGGATGGTCTTACTGGGCCATTCTTATAACCATATTCTTATCTACCTTCACCCTATGTTCTTTCACCTATAGATCCTTCAAGGCAGCCTTTATCCTCATAATCCCTCTGGCAGTGTCCCAGGTAATGTGTGAGCTTATTATGCTGTTACTTCACATCGACCTCAACATTGATTCATTGCCGGTTACTGCGATAGGCGTTGGGATCGGTATAGATTACGGTGTCTATCTGATGAGCAGACTCAGAGAAGAGTGTCTCATCTCTGATGATTTTGATGCGGCGAGGCTGACCGCCTTGATCACGACAGGTAAGGTTATAATGTTTACTGCCCTCACTTTGGCGATAGGTGTTGGTTTCTGGGTCTTTTCCTCGATTAAATTCCCGGCAGAGATGGGGCTGCTTATTCTTGTGCTTATGATCTTCAACATGATAAGCGCACTGGTCTTCATACCTGCATTGTCAGGACTCTTTAAACCCTTTTTTGTCAAGGCTATGGATAAGCGTTTAGCACTCAGTGCTGTGTAAGGCAAGAAATGTTAGGATATATTAATAGCCGGACTGTGAAAAAGGGGGGGGCCTAAAGGGAAGGAAGTGTAGTTGTGCTATCTATCTGAAAATCTATATATAATCACAGAGGAGGAACAAATTATGTTTAGCAAAGCATCCATTGTAGCATTAACCTTAGGTTTAATAGTTGCCTCTTTCATCACGAGCGCTATCGCAAGCGACCCGAAATGGCGAGAGAAGCAAGAGGCACGTTTTGAGCAAATCGGTCTGAAACCTGGTGATATTATCGAGCCGGCAGACTGGAAGAAGGTTGATGGCCTCCTCCCACCTTCAATGGTGGGGTGGGTCAAGAAAGGTTATCTAGATGACATGAAGATAGTCGAGTTCAAGTATGATCCGGAGGCTGATGATGAATGGGTAAATGCCGGGAAGAAGAATGCCGGGAAGTTCAAAGTGGATGGCAAGAAGAATCTGGTGGAAGCAACAACCGGCAAGCCACCCTTATGGGTATACGGGGAACCCTTCCCGAACCTCGACATAGCAAATGATCCTGATGGAGGCATAAAGTTTATGTATAATCGTGATCTTTCCCTTCGCAGGTTCGGACAATATAAGCAGGGCTTCTCCGTGGAATGGGTTGGGGAACATGGATTTGAAAGATCCCTGGATGGCATTTATGCACGATATTATTATTGGGCGAGACCGGACGGACAGGTGCGAAACCCGAAAAAGAGAAGATTTCTTGACATCGTAGCCGTAACAGAACCATATGATGTGTCAGGGACGGTTGTGTTGACCGTGAGAAAACTGAACGGAACCGAGGACGATGTCTATGCTTATATTCCAGCGATCAGAAGGGCCAAAAAGCTGTCAGGCGCCAACAGGTCGGACCCATTTATGGGAACGGATCTGTGTGTTGACGACGCAGCTCTATGGCAGGGGCTGGCAAACTCAATGAAGTGGAGATTTCTTGAAGAAAAGGTAGGATTACTTTGTGTGGTAGAGTGGGTTTCAGAACATCCAAACAGAATGAAAGAACTCCCTGACGGAACCTGGAAATCCCCGGCTGATGAAATCTCTCCGAAATATGGCTGGGAGGTAAAAGATTGGGATAGAGCGCAATGGGCGCCTGTAAATGTGGTCTGGATTCCGAGAACTTTCGTTGTCGTAGAGGCGATACCTCTGGACCCGTACTATAACTACGCCAAGTCAGTCATGTGGATCGACAAGGATACATATGCTACCTGTTACAAGCCGGTTTGGAACAGGGCAGGGGAGTACTGGAAAACATTATTGTTTCTGCCCCGCTGTGCACAATGGGGGAGCAAGAGGGGGTTTCAGACCGGGAGCGGTACGTTCGTCTTTGACGAAAAGACGAAGCATGCCACCACGGGTCGCCACGGCGGACCATGGCGCAGCCGCAGCTATTCTACGGAGTTTCAGAAGCCAGAGATCAATACTAGAATGTTCACAGTGGAGAACTTGCGCATGTGGTCAAAATAATAATAAGAACCTACCCCCTTGTCCTGTGTTGTAACTTTCTCTGCTCAACAGGAGAAGGTTAGGGATTTGTTTTGCTTCTTTTCAGGCCTCAAAAGAATGAGTATTGGGGTGTTCGAACAGATGAGTAGAAGACAATGAGAGGAGAAAAAAGATGATCAAATTTGTTAGGATAGTAGGGGCATTGGGTGTGCTCTTCATATTGCTTATTTGTGCAAAGTACACCCATGCCCTGGAAACGGAATTTCACGGACGCCTACAGTCAACATATGTACTGAGGGATTATACCGGATTCCAATATGGCTTTATGGATGAAGTGAAAGGTATCCAGTGGAGGAATGAGCTCAAGTTTGATATCACGGCACGACCGGAATATGAAGGATACCGCAATCTCAGGTTGGAAAAAATCTTTCTGAGCTATAGGGGTGCATATGATGCAATCTATGATCTTACAGACAGGTTCGATGCAGAAGGCACAGGTACATTTCCTGATAATCCCGGCTTGCGAGACAAAGGCCCTGCCGATTGGGAGCTGGGCAAAGATGATGTCGAGACCGAAAACGACCTTCGTGAGGCATTTATAGACCTTGTCGCTGAAAGTGAGTACCAAAAACTTATTTTACGCCTTGGAAGGCAGATAGTCCAATGGGGTGAGGCTGATGGTTTTTTTGTGGTTAACCAGATACATCCCTTCGATAACAGTACCTTGCTCTTTTTTGATATGCCTGAGGAACTGGCGACTCCACTGTGGATGGCACGAGTCAATTATTCGCGGCCAGACCTTGGCCCTCTTCAGGAGGTGGGTCTTGAAATTCTTCTGATACCTGATGTCAGACCCTGGCAACTCGCTCCGTTGGACGACACCGTTGGTTTCACCTCCCTTGCTCCTTACGCTTTTGGGCTCCAGCAGTTAAGGATAAGGCCCCTCGAAGCTTTCAGTACAACGAAGGTGCAAGAAATGCTAGCAGATGTCGATCTCGGCCAAGTCGTGAGCAGGTATCCAGACATAGATTTAAACGGTTTGCTTGAGGTAGTATACGGACCCGAAAGATTCCTTAGGCTTGCCGATCTAGAGGAATTCAGGCTTGTGCGGAGCGGTGAGGGCGGTAGCCCTGGCAGGCTCCAGTGGAAACAGGATGTGCCTGCCAGCGGGCGGCTTGAGAATACTGAAGTCGGAGTTCGGTTCCAGGCAGGTTATGGATCATTTATGGGAAACCTATATTATCTCCACGGGTTTCAAAACTTCCTTGCTGCGGACTGGAGTGAATTGCTGGTGCCGGGAAAGGTAACGTTCACATACCCCGAACAAGACATGTACGGCGTCTCTTTCAATATCTTCCTCTCTTCTGTGAATGGAATATTGCGGGGCGAAGGCTGCTTGATAGACAGGATGCACTTCCTGAACATAGAAGACGTTGCCCAGGGCGTTCTAGCAACCCTTGACGGCTCGCCTCCTACGGTCAATGGGATTACGACCCACGAGACTTACTATTTCCTGCTGGGTTTCGACAAGGATCTCTGGATAAGGTGGTTAAACCCGGCCAAGATGATAGGCACATCATGGCAGGTATACCAGAGGCACATCGCAGGCTGGACAGACCATCCTGAGTACGGACTGTTTTACAAGGACGATAATTATAGGATAACCGGTTATTTTTATACTGATTACTGGCATGGCCGCATCCACCCGGATGTAATGCTCATGTACGACCCGGAAGGTGCCTGGATGACCATGGCGTCCGTGAAGTATACAAAGGATGGAAGATTGTTTTATAAGCTCACTCAGATATCCTTTTGGGGCAGAAGGGGAGCTACTCACGGTAACATAAAAGGCGCTACCAGTGACTTTACGGAGCCCTTTGATCTAATCCCTATAAGCGAGATCTCCTTAAGGGTAGGGTACAACTGGTAGAAGCCCCTTGATTTATACGTGAATAGAGTTCTCTCCCCCTCTCGTGGGAGGGAACTAAGGGACGGGGACAAAACAACTTCCTCAAGTTATTTCGTCCCCGCCCCTAACCTCTTGGCGCCCAAGTTCTTGCAAGAGACCCCCCTTTGTGCAAATGAGACTTCATTGCCGAATAGTATCACTCCACTTATTCTCGCCAAATATTTCGACCTGTGCAGTTGGTCAGAATATGACTTGAATGATCTTTGACGAACCTTCTTGATTCATTTTGAGAAAGATTCTTAGTGAGTGAAGCTGAAAATTGCAGATTGTTTGAGGGAGCTTGCGACCGAGTTATCTGCAATTTAGCGTAGCGAACTTAGAATCTTCAAAATGAATCAAGCCGTGAGGAGAAGATTATTCAAGTCATAAGCGCTATTGTTGGGTAACTGCACAGCTTGAAATATTTTCTTTGATTTAAAGCGTTTTGGCATAAAAGATGCGTCTGCAAAGAAAAGTAGGCCAGTGTATTCTTATAGCATCTGTAGTGGGCACAGCCCACCCTACAGATTCCTGATCAGTGGCAATTTTTTCGTAGGGTGGGCTGTGCCCACCATATGCCACCATATGCCACCATATGATGTGGTCGACGTTATAACCATACCCAACTAAAGGATAAGAAGTCGCATCTGCAAATTCATTCTCTCGTAAACATGTCGTGTTTTATCCTAATCAACGAGAAACTTATGATTCGGTGTACTAGGGTATTGCAAGAACAAATTAAATGAGACATACTAACTAGAGGTAAAAGAGGTAGATGAAAAGGAGGAGGCTTTACCTGGCATGATCTATAGATTTCCATATATCAAATTTCACTGCGTTATCGGTCGGAATCCTCGACGACGTACTACAATGTACGACTTACTCGGATTCCTCCCTCTGGCCTTGTGAAATTTAATATCTGAAAATCTATATCTTGCACCCGCTGATTATCACTTGATGATAGAGGAGGACAGAACATTATCGCTGTCCATTGACGCATATGTCAAATATGCGAGACTTTCCATTGATGTCTTATTCGAAACGGCCGCAGATGTTTATGGCGAAAGGCTTGTAGGTTAGATCCTTACGGGGGCAAATAGCGATGAAAGTGACGGCATCAAAAAGATAAAGGGGGTAGGGGGGCTTACAGTCGTTCAAGACCCTGATACCTGTAAATCAGACAGGATGCCAAGGGCAGCCATGGCCGCCGCGAAGATTGATCATATTCTAGCCCTTGAAGAGATAGGACCGTTTTTGAGGGAACTGGAGTGTGGGGACATACCATGAAAAGCACAGAAAATCCAAATATACTTATTGTAGATGACAGGCCGGAGAATCTGCTGGTCTTAGAGGCCCTGTTAGACAGCCCTGATCTGAATATTGTCAAGGCAACATCAGGTAACGAGGCCCTAGGGCTGATGCTGGAACATGACTTTTCCCTTATCCTCCTTGACGTCCAGATGCCGGAGATGGACGGTTTTGAGACTGCCGAACTGATGCGATCCAATGAAAAGACAAAAGGCATCCCTGTCATCTTTGTAACGGCCATTAGTAAGGATCAGAAACATATATTCAGAGGTTATGATTCGGGTGCTGTAGACTACATATTTAAGCCATTTGACCCGGATATTGTAAAAGGCAAAGTCAAGGTATTCCTTGAGTTGTATCAAAAGAGAACAATGCTCGAAAGGGTCAATGAAGAGCTCAGACATGCCATAGAAGAGCTGGAAGAATCAAAGAAGGCCATTGAAGATAAGAACAAGGTGCTAAGTGAGTTGTCGATTCGCGATGGGCTTACCGGACTATTTAACCACCGTTTCATGGATCAGGTAATGGCTCAGGAGCTTAGTCGTGCACAGAGATATGGAACAGATATCTCATGCCTGCTCATGGATCTGGACTATTTTAAAGAAGTGAATGACACTTATGGACATGCCTTTGGAGATTTTGTTTTAAAGGAGTTCTCTTCAAGACTAAAGGAACATGCAAGGGGGTCGGACCATGCATTTCGATATGGGGGAGAAGAATTCTTGTTGCTGCTGCCCCAAACCGATATCATTGGGGCGCAAATCGCGGGAGAAAAATTTCGCAAGGTCTGCGAATCTAAACCCTTTAGTGATGGGATCAACTCAACAGACTTAACCGTAAGCATTGGTATAACTTCGTTACAGGCACATCAACCCGTTGATGTCAATGAATTGATAGCCTTTGGAGACAAGGCCCTTTACCGGGCCAAGGCTGACGGAAGAAACCGTGTAAATACCTATCACCAGAAATCACCTGACGAAGAAGATCGTAGTAACAAAGGGCTTAGATATCTGAAAGAAGGGCTCTCCGCTATCATGGAGAAGACCAAAAAGGCATCGATGAACTCACTTGAACTCCTGGTTCGGGACAAGGGTGGCACTCAGTTTCTCAAGCATAATCAACGGGTCTTGCAATACATCGATCTCATAGGGAGCAAGCTCTGCCTTCCGCCTATTATAGTTGACACATTTATACGCGCAGCCACTCTTCACGACTGCTTCAAAGTCCTGTTGGGAGAGGCGTTGATAGGTAAAAAAGATGCATTATGTAAAGAAGAGAGGGATCAGATCGAAGGTCACCCTTATATGCTTGCCGAACTAACCGAACTCTTTGATTTCTTTTCTAATGAAAGATCTCTTCTACTTTACCACCATGAAAATTACGATGGATCCGGCTATCCCGAAGGGCTTAAAGGAGGACAGATCCCAATTGGAGCCAGGATATTCTCCATCGTTGATGCCATGGTCGCAATGACATCTGAGCGATCTTACAGAGAGACGCTCTCCATAGAAGATGTGATATCAGAACTCGCAGATAATGCCGGAAAACAGTTTGATCCCATGCTGACAGACATATTCCTGGACCTTATAGAAGAGAAAGAACTGTTCCCTGTGTCTGAAAAGGGTCTCGCAGAAGCAAAGGAAAAGGTGAGAAGGTTGAAAGGTTAATCTCAATCATCAATCAAGAGGCTGACATGAATTCAAGTATACTATCTACTATCACTGCCAAGATAGACTCTCTGCCCACTCTGTCAACAATAGTGAACAGGGTTATGGAAGTTACTGCCGACCCGGAAAGTTCGGTAAATGACCTCATGGAGGTTATTACTCCTGACGCGTCCCTCACGACCACAATACTTAAGATGGCCAATTCCGCATTTTTCGGTGTTTCAAGAACAGTAAGTTCTTTGCAGCAGGCAGTGTCCATTCTAGGTTTCAATGAGATCCAGAATCTGATTCTAGCAAAATCTGTGTTTAACAGCTTTAAAGATACTAATGCCGGTGGGCAATTCGATATTCGTCGGTTTTGGGAACACTCCTTTTTGTGCGGGCTTGCATCAAAGATTATCGCAATCGATGCAAGAGTTGCCGGCGATGATTTCTTTGTTGCCGGTCTCATCCACGATATAGGAAAGCTGGTCATATACATGGCCTTGCCTGTTGAATTCATGAAAATAATGGAGATAGCAGGGGCGCATAATCCAGGGATGTTCCAGATAGAGAAAAGCAACCTTGAACTTACCCATGACGAATTGGGGATGAGGTTATTGAAGAGATGGATGTTCCCTGAAAATCTGGTAATAGCCGTAGGCTTTCACCACCGCTTAGAGGAAGCAAAAGAGCAGCATCTGTATCCTATAGTAGTGCATATGGCAGATATTCTTGCGCACCTAGAATCTTTTGCCAATGATGCTGAAATCTTTCCAGAAGAACTCCTTGGCACTGAAATAAGAAACCTATGGCAAGCGCACGGGCAAAATTGGGATGAGTCTGACATAAAGGAATTCCAACATGAACTGGCCAAGAGAAAGGAAGAAGAAGCTGTCATCCTAAACATGCTTCTATCATAATATGGGATAGGGTATGACAGAAATTTTATACCAAAACGGTGAAGGAGACATTATGAATGATGATATCTGTGCAGAATTGGCGCCCTTATTCGATCCTCGATCGATAGCCGTCATAGGGGCATCAAATAGCTGGAGTAAATGGGGTTTTTCCACTTTTACCAGCGTTTTGAACGGCTTTGGGGGAAAAGTGTACCCCATAAATGATTCGGAAGAGATCGTCGTCGGAAAGAAGGCGTATAAAAGTTTGCTTGATGTACCATCCGATGAACCCGTGGATCTCGCAATATTTGTTGTTCCCGCCCCCGTTGTTCCTAGTGTAATGGAAGACTGTGTAAAAAAAGGAGTAAAGGCCGGAGTTATTATCTCTGCAGGTTTTTCCGAAACCGGTGAAGAGGGGAGAAAGCTTCAGGATCAGGTTCTTCGCATAGCGCAAAGGGGCAATCTTCGTTTTGTGGGTCCGAATTGTATGGGATACTATAGTGCATCATCGGAGGTGAGGGCGTTCATGTTTCCCATCCCCATTTTGTCCGGGCCCATCGGGTTTGTGACCCAGGGAGGAAATGTGGGTGGGGCTATTGTAACGGCTGCAACCAGTCGTAATGTCGGTTTCCACAGGTATATTAGCTGTGGCTGTACCGCGGACATACAGATCGAAGATTATATCGAATGCTTCGGAAATGATCCGGAAGTGAAGGTTGTCCTGGCCTATATAGAAGGTTTGAATGACGGAGATAGGTTTGTGAAAAAGGTCAGTGCGGTTACCAGGAAAAAACCGGTTATTGCTCTGAAACCGGGAAGGACCGCTGCTGCTGCTGAGGCTATACTGTCCCATTCCGGAGCTATTGCTGGCTCCAGTGATATCTGGGACAGTGCATTCAGGAGAGCAGGGGTGATAAGAGCAGAAACCCCGAGCGAGCTTCTGGATATAGCTGTTGGCTTCCTGACTCAGCCGTTACCGAAGGGAAAGAACGTTGCTATAATGACACCCGGAGGTAGCTATGGGGTGCTATGTGCTGATGCTTGCGCATCTATGGGGCTTAATGTGGTCAAACTCTCCGACGAGACTATTGCCAGGTTCGACGAGATATTTCCTCCTCGATGGAGCCATGGAAACCCTGTTGACCCTGCCGGTGACCGTAACTTTACCGCTTACCTGAAGGCCCCTGAAATGCTTTTAGAACTCAATGAGGTTGATTCGTTGATATTCATGGGGTTCGATGGTTTTTCCAGTTTCCCGTCTCTCATCTCATCTATGAACCATAATTTTTCTGAGATGTTTAAGAGGATGTTGCTACCACTTGTCAACATAGAGAAAGTCGGCACAAGGGAGTCATCTTCCGATGGGGCCTCTGAGATGTCAAGGGTCAGCAAACTCATACGTTCTTTAATCTTCATATTCTTTTCTGTATTCGGAACTTCTAAAAAGGAAGATATAGATGAGTTTGGAAATAAGCTAACATCTCTTCTAAAATCAGACCTTGTGGACCCTTCAATCTTCTATACCTTCTCACAACTGATAAATATTACGGACCTAAACGACGTGGATAACCAAACTGTGGAGAGGCTCCTTGACAGTTTTCAACCCCTATTAGAGGCCCTTGTCGTAAAATGGATGCACGAATACGGCAAACCTGTTATTACAACGAACTTCACAGAGGAGTCAACGAGCCTAAAAGGTGAAACATTCTATTCCTTTTCATCAGGCAAAAAGGCTGCCATCGTCCTATCAAAATTGATTGAATACAATGAGTACCTGAAGAGAGAGGGATAAGCCATTGGGGAAAAGTTAAAGCCGGCCCCATTTTTTCCTTAAGGCCGAATTCCTTTTTCTTCGAGGACCGATTTTAATGTCATCAGGGCCGAATTGGTCGCAGGCATTCCTCCGTAAACAAAGGTCTGAAAGATAGTTTCCGCTATCTCTTCAGATGTGCATCCGACATTTAAAGCAGCGTGAATGTGGAGTCTGAGTTCATCGCATCTGGAAAGTACAGTTAAAGATGCAATGGTAATAAGCTGCCTTGTCTTGTGAGGTATTTTTTCTCTGGCATACATCCGACCGGTAATGAACAAAGATAGATCCTTTGCAAGATCTTTATCAAATGATTTCCAGAGATCGAAGGGTTTTTCACCCTCAACCCCTTTAAAATAAAGTTCCGCCGTTTTTTTTGTTTTTTCAACAACCTCTCTGTCCAAAATCGTTATCCTTTCTTTAATGGACAAGTCCGTTATAATTCTTCGTCCTCTCGCCCCTTGAGTTGCCCTGATGAACACAGGAGTTCACGGAAATTTTTTGCCAGAGGATAAGTAAAGAGCCTTTTTGGCGTTGTTGTGTATATCTTCCCCTTACGTACAAGACCCTCTCCCGTGGTTGTACCGAGGTATTGCCAGTTGGAGGCCTTGTAACTGATACCCTCATAATGCTGAGGATCAATAAATGTCTCCGCCAAGACAGGGCTATAGCCCCAGCGCTCTTCCCAATCGTCTCTCACACGACGCATAACCTGCCCCAGAGTATGGCTTCCAAGGTTCTTAACCCGCACCCACGGAAAAATCAAAAAACGCCAGTTATTGATAACCCAAGCAATGTTCTGCAGACGCTGTATTTCTGACCAGCCTATCCAGTGGTCTCGGATTGTCATGGCCTTCGATGCTCCTCCAAACATTATACACCCCAACAAACCTCGTTCACATTCAACAAAATACCTCAAAAAACAACCAAATGGCTTTTTGTAATCTAAATAGTGATACCGTGATACGTATTCATTCCATAACGCTGTCCGTTCTGTATCCATAACAATTTCAACCTTTACCAAACCTATATCCTTTAAATCACCAACAATATCAGCCTGCGGCTCTGTCCTAGAGGTTAATGCAACAGACTTCTTTGGCTTGGTTCGTGGCCTCTTTGTTTTGATAGGAACATCCAGAGCCCCCTTTTTTTCCAATTTCTTCAATAATTTTATGCAAGCATCTGTCTTGTATCCTCCGGAGGCAGTCCTCCATTCCAGATGCTCACATATGGTTGAGGCGAGTTCCCCCTGACTCAATTTCGGAAACAACTTGACCGTTTCTTCTATTTCACTCAGTTCTTGAATTGTAATCTCCCTGCCGCATTGAAGAATTGGTTTTATTCTTTTCTGAATCATGGCGTGGTATTCCCTCATATTTTATATAGGTTTTGGATGATTCAAAGAATCTTGATATATCGAGAATATAAGTATTTTTAAAATGCCCTAAAGCCTTATAAATTATTATACGCAACCTTATCTTGTGTGTCAAGAAGATTTTCAACACAAGATGTTGTGTGACCTAAATCTCTGATAAGAGAATTACGGGAACGCTATACATATAAGGGCGTTTGAAGATATAGAAATGGGAAAGTTGTTTCATCCTTTTCTCTAAGGGTTGTTTTAAAGCGAAATTCTTAGGTAGGAGTTATTATTAAAAATGAGTCCAATTTTTGAGATTCTTCAGCCTCCTTTTGTTTCAGAGCCATCGCAACCGCTGACGTTCCCACTCCTACATTTCGTGCTATCTCCGCCATGGTCCCCCCCATTTCTCTGCTCAAATAATATGCAATTTCCATTCTCACTTCTACATCTGTCAACTGCTTATTTTGAACAACGTCCCCTTATCTTCCCGACCCTCGACTATCTCTAAGACCAACACTTTTAATTGCACCCCACCCGAGGATAGGGGTTGATTTTTTATTGAAAAGTGTTATATATAACAATATTTTTTGTAACTAGGATCCATCACGAAATACACGAAATACAAGTTTTTTTCCGGACCTCGCCGGGGGAGGGTATATCATGTGTCAGTCATGCCAATCAGAGATACCGAGAAAGAAATTGGATTTTTCACCGGAGGACATTCTCGATTTTACTCATAGTAAATATCAGATGGAACTTTTAAGGTTCAAGGAACCTCATTTTGCCTTCTGGGAGATTACCCACTCGTGTAATTTTAGGTGTGAACATTGCGGGATCGCTGCGGGCAAGCCAAAGGATGATGAGTTGGATACGAAAGGCGCCCTAGCTTTGATAGATAATATATCAGAATCGGATACTAGAGTCTTGATGATCCTTGGTGGTGAACCCCTTTTGAGAAAGGATTTTCTCGAAATTGCAGAATACGCTGGAAAAAGATTTGAATTAGCTGTATGTACTAATGGCACGCTAATAGATAAGGAATACGCTAAAAATTTGAAGGACGCTGGTGTTTGGGTGATGGGGATAAGCCTGGAAGGGGCAACCGCCAAAACCAATGACTCGGTGAGAGGCGAGGGAACATTTACCAAGGCAATGGAAGGCATAGAAAACTGCCTGGAGGCAGGGCTTCAAGTATGTATTATGCATACTGTGTCGAGGGCCAACATCCATGAACTCCAAGACATCTTAAAACTGACCCAGGAGCTTGGAATCAACTGTTTCGAGGTGAATGATTTTTTGCCGTTCGGAAGAGGGGAGAAGATATCCGATCAGATGCTGACAAAGGAGCAAAGAAAGTGGCTGTGTGAATACCTGGCAGAGAAAAGGTTTAAATGTGAGTCTCCTGTCGTTTCCATGCCGGACGATCCCTTTTGGTTCTTAACATATAATGAAGATTTCATGGAGAACTGCTTTGACCCCTATAACAATGCGACAATAATAGGCGACGTCGGCGGTATACTTAGTTACGGAATAAAACCAAACGGCAAGGTAATGCCTTTTCCAACATTGAGGATAGAGATAGGTGATTTGAGGGAGAAACCCCTCGGCGAAATATGGAGAAATTCAGAGACAATCGAGAGGCTAAAGGAAAGAGAAGCCCTCAAGGGCAAGTGCGGTAGGTGTGAATACAAGTTCGTGTGTGGTGGGAATAGGGGAGTGGCTCACTACTACTTTGCCGATATGATGGCGGAAGATCCAAGATGTTGGTATGAGCCTTCTCTAGGTTGAAGCATACAAGTTACTGACCTTGATGGTGATATAGATTTTCAGATATTAAATGGATTCCTCCCTCTGGCCTTGTGAAATTTGATATCTGAAAATCTATAGAAGACAGAAGGATATGTGTGAAACGAGAGGTTTATAAGCAAGACAGTGCATTCGCCGGGTTGGCAAATGGCTGGAAAGGGCTTTTGGAGGAGAGTTCATCTGACGATGTTTTCCTCACATGGCAGTGGCAGAGCACATGGTGGAAACATTTCGGAAAAGACAAAGCATTAAGGCTCCTTGCCCTTAGCGGTGAAGAGGGTTCTCTTCTGGGCTTGGCCTCGTTCTATATAGAATCATCCACTGAGGGTAAAAGAATACTGAGGTTCCTGGGAGGGGTGGATGTGGCCGATTACCTTGATATTATTGCTAAATCGGGATGTGAGGTGGAGGTCTGCAAAAACACCCTCGAGTTCTGGAGCTCAATAGAAGAAGAATGGGATGTGGTTGTCCTCCACTGTTTGAGAGAAACCTCAATTACTTTGAATGTATTGAAGTGGTTCGCTATAGAGAGTAAATATTCCGTTGAGATTTCACAGGAAGATGTGTGTCCGAGGATCTTTCTGCCGGAATCGTGGGAGGAGTATCTTGGATCTTTGAGCAAGAAGGACCGTCATGAACTGCGTCGCAAGATCCGGCGGCTTGAAAGATCTTCCGAATCTGTCAAAGATTATAGTATCAAGAACCCTGAATCCTTACCCGAGGGGATGGAACTGTTTATGTCCCTACACCGCAAGAGTGATACTCGAAAGGAAAGCTTTATGGACTGGAAGATGAAGGTCTTTTTTCAAGCCTTCGCAGATATCCTCTTCCAGGAGGATTGGCTAAAGCTGTCTTTTCTACAGGTTGATGGGTGCCATGTTGCCACCTCCTTGTGTTTTGATTACCAAAACAAGATATACCTATACAACTCCGGTTACAATCCGGAGCATTCCTCTTTAAGTCCTGGGATAGTTCTTGTTGCCTATTTGATACGAGAGGCGATAGAATCGGGGAGGAGTGAGTTCGACTTTCTGAGAGGGGATGAACCCTACAAGTACCGTTTGGGGGCTAAAGATTCCGTTATTTACAGGATGACCATAAGGAAAAGGTAGCCAGAGTATGCCATTGAACAGGGTGAGCATGATATCCGTCCATAGTTGTCCTCTTGACATTTTGGGGGGAAGAGATTCCGGAGGCATGAACGTATATATCCGGGAACTCAGTCGCAAGCTGGGACAAAGAGGTATCAAAGTAGATATCTACACCAGATCCAAGAACCCGTCTGTACCTAAGATAGTCCACATGGATGAAAACGTCCGGGTTATCCATATAAAGGCGGGCTTTGAGGAACCCTGTCACAAAAATTTGGTCTGGAATTATTTGCCGGAGTTTCTGGAGGGTGCCTTCCGCTTTACGGAAGAAGAGGGGATAACTTATGATTTACTCCACAGTCATTACTGGCTATCAGGATGGGCAGCATCTAAGCTCAGTAAGGAATGGAGAATTCCAGTCGTTCACATGTCTCACACCCTCGGTTTCCTGAAAAACCTAGTAGCAAGGGCTGATGAAGAAAAAGAGCCTTCTTTTCGCTTGGAGAAGGAGATTGAGGTTCTGAGGGCTGTTGATAGGATAATTGTTGCAACGTCTATGGAAAAGATGCAGATGAATGGAGAATTTGATATACACCCAGATAAGATTGAGGTAATCCCCTGCGGCGTAGACTCCGATCTATTTAAACCATTGGAACCAGAGACAGCAAGGGTTCACTTGGGACTAAATGGTGAGAGATTTATACTTTTTGTAGGCCGAATCGATCCGGTCAAGGGTATAGATAGACTTATCCTGGCGATGGACATCCTGAAAAGATACAACGGAGATAATGTTAACGGTATAAAGTTAATGATAATCGGCGGTGACCTGCCTCATGAATCCTGTGCAGAGAACAAAGAGTTGAGAAATCTGATGACATTGACCTCGGAGTTGAACCTTGAGGACAGTGTCTACTTTCTGGGGAATAAGCGACAGGATCTGTTACCCTTTTACTATTCCAGTGCTGAGGTATGCGTACTACCTTCCAGGTATGAATCCTTCGGGATAGTTGCCCTGGAAGCTATGGCCTGTGGAACCCCGGTAGTGGCCTCTGATGTCGGAGGCCTTTCCCGTTTAATAGATGATGAAAGAACAGGGTTTTTAGTGCCCGAAGGAGACCCTGAAACTTTAGCTAACAGAATCAAATGGATAATTGCCTCTCCTGGTGTGAGAGAAAAGATTGGTAGGGAGGCGGCTGAATTGGCTGGAAGGTTTGAATGGTCACTGATCGCTGAAAAGGTGATAAATCTATACTCTCAACTAGTTTCCTGAAAGAAGTGGCAGAAGGCGGATCAATGGAATCACAGAGAATACTGGTAATTATGGCGCATCCTGATGATGCTGAGCTTGGATGCGGAGGAACTATAGCTAAGTGGACAAAAGAGGGTAGGGAGGTTCAGTATGTTATCTGTACCAATGGTGACAAAGGGACCAAAGACATGGGGCTTTCCCCGCATCGCCTGGCAGAGATGCGGGAGGATGAACAGCTTAGGGCCGCCAGGGTGCTGGGTGTAAAAAGCGTAACCTTTTTGCGTAACAGGGATGGGGAACTGGAAGTAACCCTCGCCTTTCGAAATGAACTGGCTCTTCTTATCCGTCAGTACAAACCCTATATCATCGTAACCCATGACCCATGGAGACCATACCTTTTACACCCGGATCATAGAGCGGTAGGCTTTACAACATCTGATGCCGTAGTCGCATCAAGAGATCATCTGTTCCTGCCGGCACAGACGGGAGCAGGGTTTTCTCCCCACTGCCCTCATGAAATCTACTTCACATATCCTGAGAACCCAGACCTTTTTGTGGATATTTCCGAGACCCTCGATAAGAAATTAGAGGCTTTGGGACAGCACAGAAGTCAACTTGAGATTCATCCAAACTGGAAAAAAATGATTGCTGAGAGGGCACTGGAGTGCGGTAAAAAGGGTAGTATGCCTTACGCAGAATCATTCAAAAGGGTGGTCCTGTGACATGGAAACCGGTCATCGAGGATTACCGGGGTAATCCACTCGAACAGCTATAGATTTCCATATATTAATTTTCACTGCGTTATCGGCCGGAATCCTCGACGATGTATTAAGTATACGACTTACTCACATGTTTCGGAGTGAAGTGATTTGACAAAAATAGCCGATTATTACGATGACGGAAGGTTGATTTCTCTCTTCCGGGATGACGGCCTATCGGACATTATAGGGAAGGTCAAAGATGGGTATCGCCTTTCAAATGAAGACGGACTAAGGCTGATAAACTGCAACAATATACTTCTTCTGGGGTATTTGGCCAGGCAGGTAAAGGAGAAAAAAACCGGTAATTATGCTTTTTTTAATGTGAACAAACATATTAACTTGACTAATGTTTGCGTGTCGAAATGTACGTTCTGTGCTTTTTCTAAAGATAGAACAGATACTGATGCCTACACTATGACGGTGGACCAAGTAGTTCAAGATGCGATCCAGGCTTCTCCATTGGCTATTACTGAGCTTCACGTAGTCAGCGGACTCCATCCCGATCTCCCCTTTGATTACTATGTGGAGGTGGTAGGTCGGTTAAAGGACGCGCTACCCGATGTTCACATCCAGGGATTTACTGCGGTGGAGGTCTTCTATTTCTCCGAAATCTCCGGACTTTCAGTAGAAAAAGTCCTAAAAACCTTGAAAGAGGCAGGGCTTGGTTCTTTACCTGGAGGAGGGGCGGAAATCTTCAGCCCCAGGGTGAGGTCCAGGGTTTGTCCGAAAAAGGCTACAGATGCTGAGTGGTTGCAAGTCATGAGGACTGCACATAACCTTGGACTCAGATCAAATGCTACCATGCTTTATGGTCACATTGAGACTATGGAGGAAAGGATAGATCATCTCATAAAGCTTCGGGAACTGCAGGATGAAACCGGCGGGTTTCAGTCCTTTATACCGCTTTCCTTTCATCCCTGGAATACTGCCCTCTCCCGGTTACCTAAACCATCGGCTTTTGAAGACTTGAAGATGCTTGCTGTTTCGAGATTGATGCTCGACAATTTCGACCACATCAAGGCCTTCTGGATAATGATTGGTTTGAAAGTTGCACAACTCTCTCTTGATTTCGGCGTTGATGATCTGGATGGAACAATCGTGAAAGAGAAGATTACGCACTCGGCCGGCGCTAAAACAGAACAGTCCATAGAGAAAAGCAAACTGGTCGACTTGATAAAAGAAATGGGCAGGGTTCCGGTGGAGAGAGACACATTGTACAATAAACTTCGAATATATAATATATCAGAAATTTTGAAACTCATTTGAATTATGCCCTTAAGCCATTGTCAGGGGGACTATTCGTTTACTTCTTATGAACTACTCTGTCATAAGGTATTCGTTCTTCGTGTAATAGTGGCTTATCTGTAGACAGGGGTTTTCGATAAGGCTTTACGTATAACAAGTAACCGAATAGCCCCCCCGACAACTTGCAGCTCATAATTGAGTTTCAAAATTTCTGATATATAGATTTTCAGATATTTAATTTTTCTGATACGTTTAAAATGGGGTAAAGATGCGCCCAAGGGTTGGCCATATTCAATTCTTAAACTGTCTCCCTCTATATTACGCTCTCGTGAACAACAATTCTATACTTGACATGGATCTTATCAAGGGCACCCCCACTGAACTCAATGACCTCTTAATAAGTGAAAAGTTGGACATTGGGCCCATCTCTTCCATACAATATGCTCGTAACCATGATAGGTTCTATCTATTGCCTACCCTCACGGTCAGTTCCGATAAAGAAGTAAAAAGCATCCTTTTGATCAGCAAAGTCCCTCCAGGGGAGCTAAGTGGGAAACGCGTCGCACTCACAAACACCTCCGCAACCTCGCAAGTGCTGGTTCAGATAATCTTAAGAGAAGCGTATGGTGTCAATCCAATTTACTTTACATGTCCTCCTGACCTGCCTATGATGTTGAGGGAAGCAGAGGCAGCCTTGCTTATCGGAGATGAGGCACTAAGGACGCTTTTTAGCCCACTGGGGCTTATAACCTTAGACCTAGGGGTTGAATGGAGAAAGCTCACGAGACACAAGATGGTCTATGCTGTCTGGGTAGCAAGAAAAGAGTTTGCAGAAGAAAAACCTCACCTCGTTAGGGAAGTTTACGAATCACTTATCGGTTCCATGGAGTATAGCCTTAAAAATGTAAGTAAAATCGCCGAGAATGCATCTAGGTGGGAGATATTTTCGTCGAAATTCTTGGAGGATTACTTTTCGAGTTTGAGGTTCTCCTTTGATAAGGATTACCAGGAAGGGCTGCTTTATTTTCTTGGAAAAGCCAGAAAACACGGTTTCCTAAAGATGGTTCCTGAATTAGGATTCATTGAGATCTAAGATGAAAAAGGCCGAAGAGATTTTGGGAAGGATTATTGCCGGAGAGAGGATCTATGAAAAGGAGGCTCTTGTTTTACTCCAGCAAATGGATACGCTTCTTCTAGGTCGGGTTGCCGATCATGTCTGTCGAAGGTTCCATCCTGAAGATGCGGCTTCTTACGTAATTGACCGAAACATAAACTACACAAACATATGCGAAAGCAAGTGCAAATTTTGTGCCTTTTATCGAGGAAAGAATGATACGGAAGCCTACGTTCTCGACAAAGAGGATATCCTTAAAAAGGTCGAAGAAACAATAGCTTTGAACGGAACCCAGGTAATGCTTCAAGGGGGGCTTAACCCTGACCTTAATATAGGTTACTTCACTGATTTGCTAACCAGCATAAAAAAGAGATACCCTGTCCACATCCACTCCTTTTCCCCTCCTGAGATCGTGCATATTGCAAAGGTTTCCAAACTTTCTATAAAAGGAACCCTGGAAAGATTATGCGAAGCAGGGCTGGACTCACTGCCGGGTGGAGGAGCTGAAATCCTGGTTGACCGCGTGCGTGAGAAGGTTAGTCCCAATAAAATAAGAGCTGATCTCTGGTTTCAGGTGATGGAGGAAGCCCACGCCATGGGCGTGAAAACTACAGCCACTATGATGTTAGGGAGTATAGAAACCATTAAAGAAAGAATAGAACATCTGTCCAGGTTGAGAGCGCTGCAGGATAGAACAGGGGGGTTCAGGGCATTTATCCCGTGGACTTTCCAGCCCTGTAACACTGAGCTTGGCGGTAAGGCCGTTTCATCTATTGATTATCTGAGGACTCTGGCAGTTTCAAGGATTTTTCTCGACAACTTCCAGAATATTCAAGGATCTTGGGTGACTCAGGGGAAGGAAATTGGGCAAATTACCATCAGCTTTGGCGCCAATGACCTTGGGAGTACAATGATTGAGGAAAATGTCATCAAGGCGACGGGGGTATCCTATAGGATGTCAGAAGATGAGATGATCAGGATCATCAAGACTACAGGTAGGAAAGCGATCAAGAGAAATACGAACTACGAAACCTTGGCTGTATTCTAAGGGACGAGGGGATATACATCCAATGCGAGAAGAGATTCCCAAAGCAGACTTTGCGGTTATCACCGGTTCGGGCACATTCTCTATAAATTTCCCCGAAGATTTAAGGATGGACGGGGTTGAGCTGATTGAGACCGGACTAACTTTTGAAACCCCGTACGGAGAGAGTCCAGCCTTAAAGTTGTTTTCAGTAGGAGATAAGGAAGTTCTAACCTGTAGAATGCACGGCTGGCGAAAGGGTGTTACGAGAACTTCTGCCTCCAAGCAGCTCTTTTGGATACTAAAGGAGGCGAGAGTAAAGAAGATACTGGCTGAGGGCGGGGTAGGGAGCATCAATCGCTTACTCGACCCCGGAGATATCGTTATCCCATGCGATTTCATCGACTTTACCCATCGTAAGGATATAACGATAGTTGGAGACCATCTCCTAATCATGCGTCAACCGATTTGTCCTCAAATCCATCGAGAATTGTCGGCCTCCGCTCAAAAACATCATGAGGGAAGGGTCTTTGAAAGAGGTGTATATCTAGTTACAGAAGGTCCTAGGTTCGAAAGTCCTGCGGAGATATCAATGATGAGCCAGTGGGGTGCTGACATCGTAGGACAGAGTCTGGTTCCTGAAGTTAATCTGGCAAGAGATATCGGAGCCTGTTATGGTGGGCTTTATATGGTAGTAAACTATGCGGAGGGTATTGTTAAAGATTGGAGCCACAAGCAACTTGAGGATATTTTCTATCAAGAATCCCAAAAGATTGCCCGAATCCTTATGGATGCCTTGATCCTAATCCCGGATTTACAGACAGAATGTGGTTGCCTGCAGTTTCGAAAACCCACCTTGCTTAAAGAATAGGCACAAGAGAAAACCTATAGCTTTGATGAAGGACACCAAAGCTGTCAAGGGAGTTTGATGCTACTTTCCGCTAAATGGATTATCCCTATAACCAGTGATCCGATAGAAGATGGTGCTATCCTAGTTTCCTCGAACAAGATTAAAAAGGTCGGCACAAGGGATGAGCTTGCAGGGGTTTTCCTTAATGAACCGATGATCGATTTAGGACAGGCGGTGATTATGCCTGGCTTCGTTAACAGCCATTCTCATTTAGAATTCAGTGCCTTTAAGGGTTTAATAGAGCCATCCTCATTTACTACCTGGATTATTCAGCTCATCATGCGTTCAAGAAATCTTTCTACCGGAGATTGGGATGTTTCTGCCCGCCTAGGGGCATACATGTCCATCAAATCCGGGGTTACCTGTCTTGGTGATATAGTGAGTCGTGGTTCGGGCTTCAAGGCCTTATGCAGTTCGGGTCTCAGGGGGGTTTGTTTTGCTGAAGTTATAGAGATGGATGAGGCAAAGAACAACGACACAATGGCAAACCTAATTAAAAAAGTTGAGTTTTGGCAAGAAGAATGCTTGGGAAGCCTGGTGAAGGTGGGGATTTCACCCCACTCATTGTATGCTGTGAACGCGCCGCTTCTAAGAAGGTTGAGCGAGTGGGCGAAAGACGAGGGGTTGCCCATATCCATGCATTTGGCGGAGTCTAATGAGGAGACCGCGTTCGTAAGAGATGGAAAGGGCATGCTAGCTCGAGAATATAGGGAGTTTTTGGGGTGGGATCGTTTCTGTATGCGAGAGACTGGGTTAACACCGGTTCGATACGCGGGACAATTGGGGTTGCTTGACAACCTGATTGCAGCCCACTGTGTCCAGGTAAGTGGTGAGGACATTGCTTTGTTAAAAAGGCATAATGCCGCTATTACCTACTGTCCTCGGAGCAATTCTTATCTTCGGCTTGGCATTGCCCCCGTAGTAGGTTTTTTAGACTACGATATTTCCATCGGCCTGGGGACGGACAGCCTGGCGAGCAACGAAGATATCGGCCTCTTCGGCGAGATGAAACATATCGATCTCGTCCGAAACGAAACCAAAGACTTCATGCAAGTCCTTACGTTCAGAAAAATTTTAGAGATCGCCACACTGGGCGGCGCCGGCGTATTGGGCATGGAGGATCAAATAGGGTCCCTGGAAGAAGGTAAAGAGGCAGACCTGATAGCGTTCGAGTTGGCAGAATCGATTCATTCTATCGATGAACTCTTCGAGCACTGTATAAGAGAAACCAGCCACGGAAACGTGATCTTCACTATGGTGGCAGGGAAAGTCCTTCTTGATCAGGGTAGGGGTATTCTGCCCGAAGTCGGAAAGGTTGCTTGCCATGTTCAAAGGGTAATAGAAAAACTACAGCATCCTTATTGTTAAACGTTCAATGTCCCGATTAAGCTTTTAATATCACTGATGCCATGGTTCCAGAGGTACTCTTCTATACCTGAAAGTATATCCATAGTCGCTCTGGGATTAACAAAGTTTGCAGTTCCAACCTGGATAGCGGAAGCGCCAGCAATGATAAATTCCAAGGCATCGTCGGCAGTCATTATGCCTCCTACCCCTATCACAGGAATCTCTACGACTCTTCCTACTTCCCAAACCATCCTTAAAGCAACGGGTTTTATTGCCGGCCCTGATAGACCACCCGTTATATTTGCTAGTCTTGGGGTTCTGGTTTCTACATCTATGGCCATACCTGTCATGGTATTAATTAGAGAAAGAGCATCTGCCCCAGCGCACTCGACGCTCCTGGCTATCTCTGTTATGTCGGTAACATTAGGGGAGAGCTTTACGATTAGAGGGAGCCTGGTGGAGCGTCGCACGATATCTACAACCTCAAAAGACCTATGGGGATCAATCCCAAAGGCCATGCCACCTTCTCTAACATTCGGGCAGGAGATATTGAGCTCTATCCCTGCAATACCATGAGCGCCATCCAGTTTCATAGCGACATCGCGATACTCTTCTATATTACTGCCAAAGATGTTTACGATTATCAGGGTCGTAATACCCGTTAAATACGGGAGTTTATCTTTAAGAAAATGGTCTACCCCGACATTTTCCAAACCGATTGCGTTCAACATTCCCCCTGTTGTCTCAACGATTCGCAAAGGAGGGTTGCCAATGTTCGGTTTTAACGAGACACCTTTGACTATAATTGCCCCCAGTCTGTCCAAGTCCACATACGGCGCATACTCTTCACCATAACCAAAGGTACCCGAGGCCGTCATAATGGGATTCTTCAATCGGATCCCGGCTATATCTATCGATAAGTTAACAGGCTCACGGTTCATGAAGGTCCTTTACTACCAGACTATCTCGTTACTATCAAAGACGGGGCCGTCTTTACAAACCCTCTTGTAAGAGGTTATTTGTTGCCGGTCTCCAATCTCTAATATCTCATGCGGCTTTAGGCTTTGAACCATGGACTTGGTTTTAACCACGCACCCTTGACAGGCACCGACACCACAGGCCATCCTGCTTTCCATAGATACCTGGCATGGTATTCTATTCTTTCCGGCGATCCTTGCAACCTCTTTCAACATAGACTCCGGACCACAAGCAAAACACTGAGTATAAGCGACTCGGCTGTAGCTCCCGGATTCTAAATAATCCGATAGTATATTGACAACTACTCCACTAGAGCCCAGATTTCCGTCTTCTGTCGTCACCCTGACTTCTGCACCCAACCTTTTAAAGTCTTCAACGCACAGGATATCATCCCTTCCCTTTCCACCGAGGAAGAGAATCATAGACTTTATCCCTGTGCACCGCAACACTATCTCTTCGGCCAGGCAAAGTAGCGAAGATACACCAACCCCTCCCCCAACCAAGATTATACTGCCGATAGTGCTTTCTATTCTATAACCATTGCCTAGCGGGCCAAAAAGATCAACGTTGTCACCCTCGCTCATACGGGACATTATATCAGTTCCCTTGCCCACCACCTTGTAAAGTATATCTATCCCAGAAGCATCACTCCTTCTTTCCCTTGTGCTGTTGCTTCTTTGAATCCTGTGTATTGCAAATGGTCGACGCAGGAGAGGGTCTGACCTATCGCTGACCCTGGCCATAACAAATTGGCCGGGAAGAGCTTCGGAGGCTACCTCTGGGCAATAAAGCTCCATTTTGTAATAAGTCGGTGAGACCTTGGTGTTGGAAAGAATTCTCGAATATAACTGGTGCATTTCTACTCAGACCGTAATATCAATTTTCGATTCCCTAAAGGCAAAGTCTGTCATCATAGCTGTCAAGCCTTAACCACATGACAATAGCATCTTCAAGGTTGTCAGAATAGTATCGTGGTCTTATCCCTTTAGCCTTAAAACCAAATTGTTTGTATGCTGATATCGCAGGGAGGTTTGATTTGCGAACCTCTAAAGTCACATTTTTTGCTCCTGCATGGATAGAAGACTCAAGACAAGAACTAATCAGGCTAGCTGCTATTCCCTGTCGACGAAAATTGGGATGGGTGGCAAGATTTAGTATGTGGGCCTCATCAATGACTAACCAAAAACAAATATAGCCGAGTATACTCCTTCGATCTTTGATGGACTGCTTAATGACAAAGATCCTTGAATACTCAAGATCCCTTTCCTGTTCGAATAGATTTCTCGTCCAAGGGGATTTAAAGCACAGGTTTGCAATATCCAAGATCTCCTCGATGTCCTCTTTTGCCATCTCGATTATCTTTGAATATTTCATCCATGGACTGCCCATATAAAGACTTTGGACAGACACTAGCTGGCAACCTTCTTATTCAGGATTTCACTGGCCAAGTTAATGTTTTTCTGGCCATAGGATTTCATTTCCGTTGCCAATTCGTTCAATGTCTTGTTGTTTCGGTAGGTAGAAAGCTTGATAAGCATGGGAAGGTTAACCCCTGTGAGTACCTCCACTTTTCCTTCCTCCAAAAAAGATAGACTTAGATTGGAAGGAGTTCCACCAAACATATCTGTCATTATCAGAACCCCATCGCTATCATCTAACCTTTTAATGGCTGTTAAAATCTCCTTCCTCAATCGTTCCGCATCTTTCTTAAAATCGACAGATATAGCCTCAATACGCTCTATCTTACCGCCGATCATCTCAGCAGAGGAAACCAGTTCATTTGCCAAATTATGATGAGTTATTACAAGAACCCCGACCATTATACCTCCAACGGAGAAGACCGGTCAATTGGTTTGTATATCTCTATGTCTGACATTGACCTCATATTTCGCTTCGATCAAAGACTTGGCTATTTCATTTATAACAGCCGCAGAGCGGTGCTTACCTCCTGTACAACCAAGAGCGATAGTTAAATAGGCTTTCCCCTCCCTCTCATATAGAGGGATTAAATAGTAGATCAAGCCGGAAAACTTCTTGATAAAGTTCTTTGTTTCGTTTCTCTTTAAAACATAATCAGAGACCTTATTGTTTTCACCTGTAAGGTTTCTTAATTCTTCAATAAAATAAGGGTTTGGTAAAAACCTTACATCCATTATCACGTCTGCATCATATGGCAACCCATACTTGAAACCAAAGGAGAGTAAATTTATGGTCATTTTTCTTAAAGGAGAAGACTGACTAAAGTATTGGCAGATATAGTCCCTTAACTCGTGGACATTGTAATCAGAGGTATCGATAACCTTGTCTGCTATGCTCTTTAGGTTCGCCAGACTTTCTTTCTCCAGTTTAATCCCTTCAATAATCGGTTTACCTTCTGCCAGAGGATGGGACCTTCGAGTCTCACTGAAACGTCTGATCAGGATTTTATCGCTGCACTCGAGGAATAAAATCTCCGTGGAGTAACCTTCCTTTCTCAACTGTTCAAAAACACGGGGGTACTCCTTTAAGAAATCTCTCTCCCGAATATCCATGACTAAGGCTACCTTGAAGATCTCTCCTGAAGACTGAAGACGTAACTCTAAAAAATTTGGAAGTAGTATAACCGGTAGGTTATCTACACAAAAAAATCCGATATCTTCCAGCGCCCTTTTTGTTACAGTCTTACCAGAACCTGAAAGGCCCGTTATGATGACTATACGAAAGTCCTTCATCTATTGTATTTCCAGATGGTTTTCTCTTTCATCCTTTTCAATAATATTTCGGAAGATTTCCTCTTTCGACTCAGCCTCCATTAAACTCTTCCTAAAGGAGTCATCTTTCAATAGACGCGAAATTCTGGCCAATGCCTTAAGGTGGATACCAGCAGAGTTCTCAGGTGCAACCAGCAAAAAAAAGAGATAAGTTAGTTTACCATCCATGGATTCAAAATCAACCCCTTTTATACTTCTCCCAAAAGAGGCAAATAGTGTATCAATGTTCTTTAGTTTTCCGTGAGGTATGGCTATACCATCTCCGATACCTGTACTCCCCAGCCTCTCTCTTTCCAAAAAAACCTCTATAAGTTCTTCCTTGTTGAGACTATTGTCTTTCTCGACAATAACACTGACAAGTTCCTCTATGACCTCCTTCTTGTTTTTTGATGCTAACTCAGGAATAACAGTATCTCCATTTAAAATCTCGACGATTTTCATCAGTTTTCCCCTCTGAACAAGCTCGTATCAGCACTCGGGTTCAATCAGACCGTAATTCCCATCTTTTCTCCGATAGATCACGTTCACTTTCCTTGAGGAAGCATCGGTAAAGACAAAAAATTCATTATTAGATAATTCTAATTGCATTGCGGCCTCTTCCACAAACATCGGTTTAATGGGGAAGTTTTCACTCATAATAACCCGGGGTTCACCCTCCTTCTCAATACTTCCTGGGGTTAAGACATCGATACTATCAGACATGTTCTTTATGTCGGTGTTTGTAGTCTTGTGTTTTTTCAACCTTTCTTTATATCTGCGAAACTGCCTCTCAATCTTATCCATAGCCAGATCGATTGAAGAATACATATCAGTTGTTTCCTCTTTGCCATTTACAATTATCCTGTTTGCGGCAATACTGACATCGGCTATATGTCTGTGTTTTTCTATGGATAGCACAACATTTGCTTCAACTGGTTTGTCGATGTATTTTTTAACCTTGGCAATCTTGTCTTCAATATACTTTCTCAAACTATCAACGGGGTCCATATGCCGAAAAGTAACTATTGTTTGCATATCTCAATACTCCACTGTTAAAAAACTTTTTTTCTCTTGGATGAAGGCAATATGTTTAACATTTCACGGTATTTAGTTACCGTTCTGCGAGCGATGTTTATATTTAACCCCCACAGAAGTTCCACGATTTTTTGGTCACTGTACGGTTTTTTAGGGTTTTCAGTAAGAACAATCTGTTTGATCTTGTCTTTAACTGTCTGAGATGCTATGTTTTCTCCCATCAAACAACCTATACTACTATTAAAAAAATATTTCAACTCAAATATCCCTTGAGAGGTGTGGACATATTTGTTGGTAGTCACTCGGCTTATGGTAGACTCATGCATTCCGATGTCTTCCGCGATGTCTTTGAGAGCCAATGGTTTTAAACTAGATAAACTATCTTCAAAGAAATCGTTTTGAAATGTGACAATGCTACTCATAACCTTATAGATTGTTCTTTGTCTCTGATGGATACTCTTTATTAACCACATCGCAGAGCGTATTTTTTCTTGCACATATTCCTTTGTTGTTGGTGACGTAAAATTTCCTTTGCTTAAGGCATTGCGGTAAAAAGGGCTTATCCTTAGCTTTGGCATCCCATCTTCGTTAAGGATTATGCGGAATTCGTCCTCCTCCTTGTAAACGTAAATATCCGGGATAATATATTCAGGGTCATCTTCGTTGAAGTATCTGCCGGGTTTTGGTTCCAATTCAGAAATCAATTTAACAGCCTCGACGACACACTCCAAAGAAACGTCCAGTTCTTTAGCAATTGCAGAAAACCTCTTGTTTTCCAGATCAGGTAAGTGGTTGGCAAGTATCGCCTCCACAAGAGGATTATTTCCAGAAAAATGCTTCGCTTGGATGAGCAAACACTCCTTTAGATCTCTGGCTCCAACACCGATAGGGTCGAATTCCTGAATGCATCTTAAGACCCCCTCCACCATGGCTTCATCAACGCCGCTCATTTCAGTAATATCGACCAAGTTAACCCGAAGATAACCACCCCCGTCAATATTCCCTATGAACAGACCACCTATATACATCTCCGTTTCAGTAAAGTTGGAAAGACGGAGTTGCCACATTAAATGATCGTGCAGTGATTCTTTTTTAACCAATCTGTTTTCTAAAGAGAACCTCTCTTCATCGTCAGATCCGGGACGCGAAGCTCCTGTATTACCCCCCCCCCTTATATACTCTTCCCACCTTGCACCTAGGTTTTCAGCGTCTGCACCAGACATTACCTCATTTGTTTTGTCAGATTCAGGCACCTTAGTGCTGTCAAAGCTGGAAAAATCTTCTCCGTCACTAGGATTATGCACATCTTCTAAAACCGGATTCTCCAAAATCTCCTTTCTAACAACATCCGTTAACTCTAATCTTGACAACTGCAACAGCTTTATTGACTGCTGCAGTTGCGGAGTCATAATAGTCTGCTGAGCCAGTTTTACGCTCTGCTTCAGTTCAAGAGCCATAGTACGTCCAGCCCCCAAGATCAGGGACGAGGTCGAAGTAACTGAGAAAGTTGTTTCGGCCTTATCCCTTACAACTTAAAATTATCACCCAGGTATGTCTCTCTGGCCTTTTTGCTATTAGTGATTTGCTCAGGGTCTCCAACCTCCACGATCCTACCCTGATCTATAATATAGGCTTTATCGCAAACTCCCAAGGTTTCTCGGACATTATGATCAGAAATGACGACCCCTATTCCCTTCTCTTTCAACTGCGTTACAATCCCTTGTATATCGATGACAGCTATAGGATCTATTCCAGCGAACGGCTCATCTAGCAAAACAAAGGAAGGGTTGGTAACAAGAGACCTGCATATCTCCACCCTACGGCGTTCTCCGCCAGAAAGGGAGTGGGCTTTATTCTTCGCTATAGATCCTATGTTGAGCTCATTCAAGAGACTGCATAACCTTTTCTTTCTTTCCTCTCTCGATAGGTTCAAGCTTTCTAAGATAGCCAGGATGTTCTCTTCGACTGTCAACTTACGGAATATGGATGACTCCTGAGGAAGATAATTAATCCCTTTCCTTGCACGTATATACATGGGGTTATCCGTGATATCCTGGTCATCTAAAAAGACTTTTCCTTTGTCGGGCTTAATTAAACCGGCGATCATATAAAAAATAGTTGTCTTGCCGGCTCCGTTGGGGCCTAGCAATCCAACGACCTCCCCGGCGTCAAACTTCAAAGTAAGATTATTAACGACTCTCCTGCTCCCATATACCTTTACCAGCCCTTCTGCCCTTAGGGTTTGCATCTAATCCGTTTTTTCTCCCCCGCCCTTCTCTAAATATATTGTAGCACTAACCCTTGTGTGCTCGTTAGCTTCTACTACACCCCTATCCTCGGCCAAAAAAAGGATTATCTTCCCCCCTTCTATTTTGTTGTCTCCTTCCCATACCTTGGGATTTCCGGTAAGGGTAATTTTATCTTCAGAATTAAGATAAAGAGCCTTTTCCCCAGTTGCTGTTCTATCCCCCTGAGTTATCCTAACAGATCCTTCAGCGATAAGCTCCTTTACACGCTTGTTCCCTCTATCATATATTATAGATATGCTCTCTGAACTGATTATGAAATCACCTCTTGTGGCAACCACATTACCGCAAAATACTACAGTATTTTTCTCATTGTCACCTACAAGACGATCAGATTTTATTACTATAGGCAGATTCTCGTCTTTTATTTCAAATATGTCATCTTTAACCAACTCGGAAGAGGCTCCGGATGACAATGATAGATTTGTATTCAATGATAATGCCAAAGCTATTACCATTACTGAAAGTAGCCTGGCTAAAATCTTCATCTTCGGTAACCTTGAAAAAACTATCTGATTTCCGGATGGAAAATTACTATAGATTTCCATAGATAAACTTGCTCGGATTTTTTCCTCTGGCCTTGTGAAATTTAACATCTGAAAATCTATATCCGGAAATTTCAAAACTCAATTCAGTTTTATTTCTTCAGTGTTTCTTAGTACTGTTGATACACTATTTAACACAAAAAACTTTTCTTTGTCAATATCAATAGTTATCCCTACCCCTGAGACCTCCATCCCGTAACCAGTAAAAAGAACCTTGTCCCGGGTAAAGATCCTCCTACCTTTGGAAGCGTACATCAATGACTCGGTGTAAAACTCATATTGATTGTCAGAACTTACAACTACATTACTCCACACTTCAACTTTTTTATTGTCGGTTGCGACCCTTGCCTTGTCTCCAACCAATATTAAAGTTTGACCTTCCTTAAGGAATATCTTAACCGTTACATCCTCGAAAGTTGCGAGATTTTTATTCCTAAAATACTGCCCTAAACTTGCCTTAATTTCCCATTCCTTAACACCACGGTTGGTCTTAGTGTAATGGATATTCTTGATCGTCATGTCTGCTTTACTAGCAGCCGAATCCGAAAAATAATCCTCGATCCCCTCATCATTATAGTTGATTGCAAATATTGCGATTACAGAGGATATTGTTAAGATAATAGATGAGGCAAGGATCAGCTTTATGTGCTTTCGAAGTACTTTTCTGTAAGTATGTCCCATTTTCTTTGGGCCTTTAGGATTAATTCGCAAACCTCGCGAACCGCCCCTTTTCCACCGTTCTTAAAGGTAATGTAATCGGCAGCTTCTCTTACATACTCACTCCCGTCAGCCACTGCCACAGAAAAACCAACCTTTCTCATCAAAGGAATGTCAACCACGTCATCACCGATATAACATACTTGATTGTCAACTAACCCTTTCTCCCTGATTATCGTTTCGTATACTCTAACCTTATCATATATCCTTTGATACAGGATGGTGATACCTAAGTCCTTTGCACGATATTCGGAAGCAGCGGACTCTCTTCCTGAGATAATCCCTACCTCAATTCCTCCTCGCATCAGAAGTCTTATGCCATGTCCATCTTTCACATCGAAGCATTTTAACTCTCTTCCCTTATAATCATAGATTATTTTTCCGTCGGTTAAAACACCATCCATATCCAGCAGGAGTAGCCCTACATGCCTTGCCTTTTCAATTATTATCCCTTCAACCATACCTGTGCTCTAATCTTTGAAGACGTTTCTTTAATCTATAGATTTTCATATATTAACTTTCACGGCGTTATCGGTCGGAATATTCGACGACGTACTCAATGTACGACTTACTCGGATTCCTTCCTCTGGCCTTGTGAAATTAAATATCTGAAAATCTATACTAGGACGCACTTCCTTAACGTTCTTTGACAATATCGTCAATTCTCTTTATTTCCTTTAATAGTTTGGGTAGAGAGTCTAAACTTATTGAGTTTGGGCCATCGCATAACGCCCGGTCAGGATCCTTGTGGACTTCGAGAAATATGGCATCGATCCCCACTGCAACAGCGGCCCTTGACAGATGAGGCACAAACTCTCTCTGTCCATCGGAAGCTGACCCCTTCCCCCCAGGCAGTTGCACACTATGAGTTGCATCAAAAACCACCGGGTATCCGAACCTCCTCATGATAGGTAGGGAACGCATGTCAGCCACTAAGTTGTTATACCCGAAGGAAGATCCTCTCTCGGTTAGTAAGATCTTCTCGTTACCGGCAGACTCAATCTTTTCAATAGCGTTCTTCATGTCCCAAGGGGCTAAAAACTGCCCTTTTTTGAGGTTTACAGTCTTTCTTGTCTTGGCAATCTCAACAATAAAATCTGTCTGCCTACAGAGAAACGCAGGCACCTGCAATATATCCAGAACCTGGGCTGCTTTCTCAATCTCTTCAAAACGATGTAAATCAGATATGATGGGAACACCGACCTTCATCTTTACTTCGCTCAGTATTTCAAGACCTTCTAATAGGCCAGGACCACGGTAGGAGTATAGCGAGGACCTATTAGCCTTGTCATAAGAAGACTTAAATACCAAGGGTATGGCTAAGCCGGTGGCTATCTCGTTCAACCTCTTCGCCGTGCATAGTGTTTTTTTATACCCCTCTATAACACAAGGCCCGGCAATCAAAACCAAGGGATTACCTTCTCCTATTTTGACAGTGTCCCCACTCAACTGGGTATCTATATCGATTACCTTCGTCAATCCGGAACTCTCTTTAAAACAGAACCAAACATCTTTCGCTCCCTAGAAAGGAGCGCTCTGGATTTTACTCCTACCTCTCAAATGATAGAGAAGCTTCAATGAAATGCGAAAATAAGGGATGAGGTGACATGGCGCGTGATTTGAACTCAGGGTGAAACTGACAACCCAAAAACCACGGATGAGATTCTATTTCTATTATCTCAACCAGTTCTCCATCGGGAGAAGTGCCACTGATCCTAAGTCCACTCTTTATCAACTCTTCTTTGTATTCATTGTTGAACTCGTATCTATGCCTGTGCCTTTCGGAGATAATATCCTGCCCATATGCCCTGTAGGCAAAGCTGTCATGGACTAGCTTGCAGGGATAGGTACCTAATCTCATGGTGCCACCAAGGTCCGCTTTTTCATCTCTTAGCTGAACTGAATTATTCTTAGGGTCGACCCACTCTTTAAGCAAATAAATTACCGGGTAGGAAGTGTCTTTATCTAATTCTGAGCTGTGAGCCTTATCAAGTCCACAAACGTTCCTTGCAAATTCTACCACAGCCAGTTGCATGCCAAGGCAGATTCCAAAAAAGGGGATCCCATTCTCCCTGGCATATTGAATGGTTTCTATCTTTCCTTCAATCCCCCTGGTGCCAAACCCACCTGGTACCAGGATTCCTCGGACGTTAGCCAATAATTTCTCCGGCCCTTCCTTTTCTATCTGTTCTGAATCCACGTACGTAAGTTTCACTTTGCAATCATTAGAAATCCCTCCGTGTACGAGGGCTTCGTTCAAACTCTTGTACGAATCTTCTAAGCTCACATACTTCCCTACTATAGCGATCTCTGTCTGATGTCGGGGGTTCTTTATCTTCCTTACTATTTCTTCCCATTCCTCCAGAATAGGAGCCCTGGTCCACATACGAAGCATCTCGACAATTTTATCATCCAGTCCCTCACTTTGAAAGACCAGAGGAACCTCATAGATGCTCTCCACATCTTTAGCTGTAATCACCGCATCCTTGTCCACATTACAGAAGAGAGCAATCTTAGACTTTATCTCATTGGGTAGAAACCGATCGGTACGGCAGAGCAGGATGTCGGGTTGAATACCGATTTCCTGTAGCATCTTTACGCTATGCTGAGTTGGTTTGGTCTTTAACTGGCCTGCTGTTGGTATGAACGGAACTAGGGTCAGGTGAATGTAGAGCACATTATCCCTTCCCACCTCCGTCTTAAATTGTCTTATCGCCTCCAGAAACGGCTGACTTTCGATATCTCCTACGGTGCCGCCTATCTCAATGATGGCAACATCGACGTTACAGGTAACCTTGAGTATATTCTCTTTTATCTCATCCGTAATGTGAGGGATCACTTGGACTGTTTTGCCAAGATAATCCCCCCTTCTTTCCTTGGCAATTACCGATTCATAGATTTGGCCCGTAGTGAAGTTGTTCATTTTGCTCAACGTCGCAGTGGTATATCTTTCATAATGGCCAAGATCTAAATCGGTTTCAGCGCCATCTTCGGTGACGAAGACTTCACCATGTTGAAAGGGATTCATCGTACCAGGGTCAACATTTATGTAAGGGTCGAGTTTTTGTAGGGTAACCCTCAATCCCCTGCATTCCAGCAATGTCCCTATTGACGCTGCCGCCAAACCCTTTCCCAGTGAAGAAAGCACCCCTCCTGTTACGAAGATCAGTTTGGTCTTCATCTAAGAGATTCCGCCGGCTATACTTGCAGACCTTCTGGTTTTTCTCTTCAGTCTTTTTATGCTCGTTCTAATACTCTTTAAAGCCTTCCTATCTTTATTATCCAAAACGACTGCCCTTTGAGTCTTAAGTATTCGTAGCTTCTTCTTCAAATCCGCCTTTTGCTCTGTAGCTTTCTTGTTTATCCCTTTTTGCTGTTTTTGTGGATGCTTCTCCGTCTCTTCTTGTAATTCTGTAACATTTAAATCTTCCAGATTATTTTCCATATGTCCTCCCTTAAAGACCTCCAAAAATTAAAGATATCATATCACACCCAATTACTAACTGCAATCTAAAAATCCCGCAGTAATCCGATTTTGTTACTTCCTGGCACAAAAATTGCTTATCAGGATTTCATCATGTCATCATGGACAGGCAGGCCTCGTTTCATAGAGGTTGTTAAAAATAGCCAAGCAGAGGTATAGGTTTTCATTTAATATCTGAGAACCTATAGCAAGGACTGTTCGTAAGCAACTTTTCGAACACACCCTTAGAAAAAAAATGGACAAAAACCAAGGTGTCCTGTAAAATTGTATCTGTTTTGAGGATTTTGCGTTTGAAGATCGGGCAAAGCCTGTGGACGAGATGCATAAATGGGGAAGTTGTTTCGTCTTCGTCCCTAAGGGGTATTGTAAACTATGATTGGATTGTCAACAGCATGGAGGTCCGCGGAAGCCAATAGCGGGAAAGAGCTACTCGATTACTTGACGAGTTTGGGGGTAGGGGCCTTGGAACTGGAGTACAGGGTTACCCCTGAAATGTTAAAAGAGATGATCCCTCTAATCAAGGAGAGATCGATCTCTGTATTGAGCATCCATAATTTCTGCCCTATTCCTGATAATGTCCCCCGCCATAAGGCCGGCGCTGATGTCTTTTTACTTTCCTCTGCACACAAAGAAGAGAGGGCGCAGGCGATAAAGTATTCATTAAAAACCATGCAGCTTGCCCATGATTTGGAGGTTGAGGCTGTGGTGTTCCACTTAGGGCATGTGGACATGACTGTTAGAAAAGAAAGGTTTTTTGATCTCTTTGACAAAGGAGAAATAGATTCTATTGATGCAAGGAATTTTATCGAAGAAGAGTTGGTTTCGAGAAGAAAGGCACGACAGAAGAACCTGGACTCCGTATTATTCAGTCTGGAGAGGTTGAATAAAGATGCCGAAAAACTTAATGTCTTTATTGGAGTTGAGAATAGATATAATTATCATGAGATACCAGACTTTGAGGAGATCGGGATAATCTTGAAAGAGTTTAGTGGGGGTCGCATCCGATACTGGCATGATGTAGGACATGCCGCTGTGCTGCAGCAATTTGGTATATTGAAACATGAAGAGCTGCTGTTATCCTATTCCTCAAACCTTCTCGGGATGCATATCCATGACCTTAAAGGCTACGACGACCACTATGCTCCAGGTACAGGGGAGTTTGACTACGACCGGATAAAGAAATATCTGAACCCCAATGTGATCAAAATCATGGAGGTTCATCCTAAAGTGAGCAGGGAAGAGACTCTAGAGGGCTTCAAGTTTTTGAGATCTAAGGGGATTGATTGAAGAAAGCCCTAGAAGATGAACCGGGGATTTAAGTTAACATCTGAAAATACTATAGAGCCTTGGTTTGAGGGCATTACTTTTTTATCTCAAATATCCCGATCAGTCCGTGTCCCATACCTACTCCGGGCTGGAGGTCCATTTCGAGCTTTCTTAGAGAATAGCCGAGATGCGACTCTATGACATTGGCGCGGACATCCCCCCATTTTAGCCAACCAACCCCCCTGATTACCTTTTGCATACTATGCATGACTTCCTTGAGAGGGTCGGGATAAAAAGGAAGGATGTCATGGGCCTCATCCATCAGATCTTCTGATTTAAGGTCACTAGCGCTAAGCAAAGAAATAGTATATTTCACAAGGGTGTTGCAGCACATGAAAAACTTCTCGAAGAAGTTGTTGAGATACCCAAAGCCAGACCGAGGCACATAATCTGCCAGAAGTCTCTCCATGTCCGTTCGTACGTAACCCTCGAAAAGGGAATTTATTGCGCCTCTCATATGTTTGTGACAGTTTTTGTTATAGTCTCCCGTATCCATATGTCTGCCTAGGGAAATGGAGCGATCGAAAAAGACAAGAGGTTCAATCTTTGTATCCGATTCCAGAGCGGCCTGGTTTACAATTTGCATAATTTCATCCCTTGTCATGAGTCGCAGTGGGAATACAGCCACATCGTGGTTTTGGCATTCCTTATCCGGATAAATATAGGAAATGCGGTAATCCATGAAATATTCCTCATCAATCGGGTGATGCCAAAGGTCTTGCCACTCATAAGAATACCGTCCAAGCCAGTCTCCTACCAAAAGAGCCCCCTTGGGCGCATGTTTACAGATGTCAGAAAAAAGTTTCGCGGTCTGGTGATCATGAAAGTGGGAAAGGGTGCCATAGGAGGTGAAATAGATGTCAAAAGGGTCTTCTTCCAACACAAAGGAAGGCAAACCATTGGAGATATCGCCTTGTAAGAAACGTACCTTGGGGTACTGCCCATAATAGTCTTTCGCCTGTTTAAGCAAATCTTCGTTGATGTCCAGTCCTACGTATTCGCTTAGCATATCCGGAGTAATAGTTCGCGTTATATATTCATAAAGTCCCGGATCTTTGTTGGCGACCCCCATCAAGAGATCATAGCCATCCCCGTTTCCACAACCCAAATCAAGTATCCTTATACGACCCAGTTCTCGTCTTTTCCTTTCTGCCAGATTGTTCAAGGCGGGGCGAAGAAACATTCTGATGACCTGATCTTCCCAGAACCTTCTCACATTATCGTATTTACCCGAAAGTCCGGAGGGTTTTTCATATTGCCCTGTATTTGCCGCCTGGGAATACGCTCTCCTTTCTGCCATGGTCTTCTCCTTTGAGTTTATATAAAAGTTGAGGCATCCTTCCTTTGCCTGTTCACACCCAAGGCTTTCCCCACAACCAATATTATGTTTCCATAGCTTTTAATGTATCAATTGCGTGAAAGGCATCTTTGCAATAGGCATCAGCCCCGATCTTTTTTGCAAACTCAGAAGAAACAGGAGCGCCCCCAATCAGTACCTTAACTTTGCTACGGATCCCCTTGGACTCCATTAACTCGATGACCGATTGCATCTCTATCATAGTGGTGGTAAGGAGGGCAGACAGGCCGACAAACTTTGCGTCGTAGCGCTCGATAGCTTCCACTATCTTCTCTGTGTTAATGCCGGTTCCTATATCCTTAACTTCATAGCCCGCACCTTTAAGCATCGTTGCGACGATGTTTTTCCCGATATCATGCAGATCACCTTTTACTGTGGCAATCACAAATACCCCTTTGCTTTCTACGTCGGCATCTATTAAATGCGGTTCGAGGATATCCATCGCCGCTCCGACTGACTCCGCGCTTGCCAGCATATCCGGTATCAGGTACTCTCCGGAGTCGTACTTTTGTCCTACTACGACCATAGCTTCGGAAAGGGAGTCAATAACCTGTTTAACTGGAATGTCCTCTTTGATTGTATCTCTAACCAGTTCAGAAACCCCGGGTTTCCCTTCCATGTTACCGTCAAAACCCTCATCGGAGCTGTCAACACGGCCCATAATAACGTTTTCCTTGATCTCCTTAATAATTTCTTCCACTCTCATACCCTTTCTTTACAACTCGAAATTCTCTCGTTGCAATAATCCTGGAACCTTCATATATATCTTATCTATAATTTCCTCGGAAAGTCGGTTTCCCGCTGTGTTTCTGATTTTTTCTAATTTGGCACAGGCATTTTGCATAACCTCATCCTGATCTCCCTTTCCTTCCAGGGTATAGGGTTCCGAGACTACCCCCCGTCTTATTTGTCTGCGGATATGCCTTGCAAACAACCTGGTGCTTGAAGACATCACCTTACGAATTTCATTGACTGATGCCTCTGCCATCTCCTTTTCAATTACTGGAGAGCGTAATATTTGTCTTACCAGGGAGATATTGGCATCGTCCAGAATTGCCTGAACAGGGCAAAAGACATTTGTTCTATCCAGAAGACCGAAGGCATAATGGATGTACTGGGCTCCGGACTGGGCCACAGCAAGTTGGGAGAATAGCTTCTCCACTGTCGCCTGTATCCCTGGAACCTTGCTGTCCCCTACCCCCGCAGTAGAGTAGGAAGGCACGCCATAAAAACGTGCCATCTGCACGCAGTCGGTATTGTAATGAATGAATTCTGGCGCACCGTAGAAATCGTGTAGGGTATCAAGCCGGGCACGCACAGGCACTGAACCGTAAAGCACGGGCGTTCCAGGATTAACCAATTGGGTAAGGGTTATCCCTGCCAAAACCTCTGCATTGATCAAGGCCACCATCCCCTCCTCCTGAATCGGCGCGGTAGATCCTCCCTGGGGCGAAGAAGAGATAACAAGAGGTATCCCCCTCTTTGCAATTTCGATCACCTTCCGGGTTGTGTCCTCGACCATTTGAAGGGGGCTTTTGATCAGGCATGCGATGAATGAGATAATCGGATTGTCCTGTAATGAATATAACCCGTCGGCCACGATTTCACCAAGTCTCAACACATCATCCAAGGACGATAAATCCACCAGCCCTGCCTGCACGTGTTTGGTCATGTATAGCAGGCTTGCAAAAAAAACATTAACATCCTTGTTGGACGATGAAATACCTTCATCCTGCACGTTAACGTTGCGTATAAAGAAGTCAACGTTGTTTAAGGTGTCACATAGACGGGCAGAATCACATAATCTGCGGACTGTTCCCCTCCTTTCCTTATAAACAGGAAGACGGAAAGATATATTAGGGTTGTTCTTTGCCACAAAATCAGCCAGCTCCGTCTCCAGAAAGATGTTGGTCTCAGAGCCGGTTCCGAAATAAATCCGCGACACCTGGGAGTCCAGAATGAGCCGGTTTGCAGGTTCCCGTGCTCCTAAAACAACCCGGGATGGACTTGATTCAACCGCGTCCATCACTACTTTTCCGGGAATCTTAACAGTCCAGGCATTATCCTGCTTGGAAGACTCAACACTGCAGCCGCCTCTTTGAAAGAATGAAACCGCCTCCTCATTAAAGCACAAGATGCCCGGATCAGACAAAATCTCTAGTGAAGAGTTGTGGAGAGTTTTTATTTGCTCTTCATTTATGCGGGGAATAGGAACCACCAGCGTCCCGGAGCGAAAATTTTCGTCATTCATGTTGTTTCCTGCCTTTTCAGTAAAGTTGTTCAACCTGTGCAATTACACCTCTCCTTTTCTTACTTTCCGAGTGAATCGCCGGCAATGTCGATCCCGGCCGGAAATTAGCTCGCCAAGTGCTATGGCCCGCTGAATGCCTGGATCGGTAGGATCGCAAATTACCGAGTCCAACCCGTAACTAATTGCCGTTAAAAGAAAGGCTTGATTGATTAAGGATCGTTGTGGTAATCCGTGCGAGATATTGGAAAGACCCATAGTGGTCTTGGATTGAGGAAACTGTTCCTTCAGGCCACTAAGGGTCTCCAGGGATACCTTGCCCTGGGTTATATCTGTGGAAATCGGCAATAAGATTGGATCAAAAAAGACATTTTCTTCCGGGATCCCGGATTTGGATACTTCACTCAGAATGTTTCGGCAGATTGCTATTCGTTGTAATGCATCCCGGGGAATTCCTGTTGAGTCCATTGCCAAGGCAATGAAGGGTACCTTATGACCTATTGCTATCGGCAGCAGAGATTCCATTGCTTCAGCGTCGCCTTTAATCGAGTTCATCAGCCAGGAGCGCCTACCTCCAATATGTTCGGCTGCGTGGCGCATGACTTTTGAATCAGCGGTATCGATGGCAAGGCTTTTTCCCGTGGAATCTAAGGCTATATCGATGAGCCATTTCATGTCATCGATCTCTTTATCGAGGTCTCCGGTACCGGTTGAGGCATTAAGATCGAGATAGTGTGCTCCCGCCAAATCCTGTTTCCTGATCTCTTCCTCGACAACTTTATGGTCTCTGGTTTTGATCGCCTCGCCAATATGTCTTCGAGTTGCATTAACCATTTCTCCCACAACTATCATCTTTCATTGACCTCCTCGTAATACTTGCGCTCGATAGACGGAAACATATCCATTAGGGTTGTCGCCATAATACGAGAGAGATAGAACTCTGTTGGTTCAGAAAGGATCTGCTCTACCACCTCATGAGCCCGCTCAGACGTTGTCTTGGCGCCATTCATCTCCCACCTTTCACGCTTTTCCCTGTCCCCCAATTGAGGTATGTAGTGCTCTTTTTGCATGTATTTGCGAGTATGTCTGGAGGCAATGAAATTGCCCCCTGGCCCCACTTTCCGGATAAGGTCAAAAGCGAGGGTGTCCTCATTAACCTCAATTCCGTCTAAGGCTCTAAGGGCTATACCGATAATCTCATTGTCGATCACCAGTTTTTCCTTACTAACGGTTAGGGCAAACTCCATGAGACCGGCTGCATCGTGGATGAAATCAGCTCCGGACAAGGCAACCAGAAGGTTATTAATAGCTGACTCGTACCCGCATTGTGCATCGAGGGTTTTTGAGTCGCTTATTCCGGCTGTGCCATAATAGGGAAGGCCATAATGTTGAGTAAGCTGAGCTGTCGCGGCATTAATCAAGCCGCTTTCCACCGGTCCTCCTAAATAATTCAAGTCACGCAGGTCGGTCGCTGTGGCGACGCAACCGTAGATGACCGGAGTTCCCGGATTAATCAACTGGGTGAGCATCACATTAATCAAGGCATCGGCATTCTGGATTACTAGATTTCCAGCCAGGGTGACCGGTGAGGTGGCACCACAGAGAGGTTCAACAGGCACTGCAAGCGGTATCCCCTCCTTGGCTATCTGGATCATTAAACTTCCGTATTTACTGTCAAGCAGAAGTGGGCTTATACCACATGTTATCATGGAGAGAAAGGGACGTTCCTCAAATGCCTCATAAGATCCGGCAGCATGTCGAGCCATGGCAATAACTTCACGGACACCATCACTTGTATAAACACCTCCCATAACATGTTTTGAGGTATTCATGAATCCGGCGAAAAACCGGTTCGCATCAACTCTTTCTATCGGCAATTCATTTGGATAAGTAGGAAGTAGCACCAGGTGTATATTCTCGAGACTGTCCGATATGCGAATCACGTCTACCAAGTCTTGCATGTTAGCCGGTCGCCTTTTCTCACTGGGATAGTCGAGTATATTCAAAGCGGTGCCCCCGGTACCGAAGTAAACTTTATCAGAACCCAATTCGATATCATATTCGAGTGCCCGTCCGCAAAGAGTAATCTTCGAAGGGGCAGTGCTAATCAAGTCCATCACTGCCGACTCCTTCATGCGTACCACCCTACGATCGGAATCAATAACGGCATCGGTTCGTTTGAACATTTCAAAGGCTTCGGGTTCCTGCACCTCGAATCCAACCTCTTCAAATACCAGCATGGTTGTTTCGTGAATCTTTTTAACATCCTGAGCAGTGAGTGGTTGGTATTGCCATCTCATTTGCAGCCTCCTTACTTTATAACTCTGAGCGTCAACTTGAGGAAGTTATTGCAGCTTTGCCCCTTATTTGAATTATCGTAACCGTTCATCACCCTTTCGATTGAGCACAAAAGGGCCGGAAAAAAATTTTTGAACGACAAATGACCTTTGCCAGTCTACCCCTTTAACGGTAACGAATTCTCTTTTTTAACGACTACTTCCTTCGATACGGGCAGTTGGCCCTGGAACATTCCAGGCAGGCATTTCCGTATTTATCCACGACCTCGGAAGATCCGATGCCAATAATCCCTGAAATTGACTTTCTAGGTGACATCAGGTATTCGTCGGACAACCTGACCCCAATAGAGCACGGGGAAAGGGTGCAGAAAAGCTTGCCCTGGTCACTCAGCGGCCAATCACAATACCCCGGACTATAAGACTTGGTAATACATTCGTCCTCAGGAAGCGTGTCATTAATAAAATCCTGCATACTTTGCACCCCTGACTCTGCAGCTACAGAAGCGGCAGCGTCCAAGACTGTGCTGTAATGAAAACGCTTGGCGGCGCTTTCCTTAATAACGCGGTCAACCTCGACGCCCAATGTGAACACGAACATTGCGGCACTATCACAATGATTAAGTACAGCGCCAAGCTTTTTGCCTTTGAATGTTACTTCACCATTGAGATGAATAGACCCGCCGTCTGTATGCACAGGGAATGTCTTATACACCCCCCGTGCATTTGTTGCATTATGGATTGTTTCAATCGCCATATCCATCTGCCGGTTGGAGCGGGGCGACAATGCGCTGTTTGAAGTACTTCCTAAGCGTTTAAGCAACTCATCCTTCGAAATATCTACTGATATATCGAAAATCTCTTTCAATTTCTCTCTCCTTTACGGTTATTCGTCCGAATCTGAAACCGACAAAACCATTGTATCTGAATACAATGGAGCGTCAACAATGTCTTTGGCATCAATCAGGTCAACCACCTTTTTTATTGCAGCGTAGATTCCATAAATTTCTGCCGGCTCAAGATCTCCCAGGCCTATAATCAGTTTTTCCTCAATCGGATCAGGTAATGACTGGCCTAAAACTACTCCCATTTCCGATAGTTCTATTAATGAGACCCTGCGGTCGCTAAGCTTTTTGCTACGTTTTACCAGGTCTTTTTTTTCCAGCCGATCAATTATACCGGTCATATTGGCCTGGGTAACATAAAGATGACGACTCAATTCGGCGGAAGAAAGGGGGCCAAGAGAAGTCAAAATCCTTACCACATGACTTTGTGGACCAGTTAAGCCGAACTGTTTTACCATTTTTTTTGAGTCCAAGTATAATGATCTCACTACCCTGCGGATCGACATAACGATCTCTCTAACAATAAGCTGCTCTTCTTGATCCATTTCCTTCCTCCTCCAGTCAACATGATCAGACAATGTTTAACAAAATAACATATAAATATTAATTGTCAATACTTAAATTATTTAATGTTTGAGTTTTTAATGCCCCGAGATAACAACTTAATCTATCGCTAAAGAAACAAGGTATGCCCGAAATGGGGCCGGATGTGATTCAGATCGGTTGTTTCAATCCTTTATCTGTGCAGAAAGGGGGCAAAAGCGGAGTTGATGCGTAATGAAGAGACAGGCAGGATGGAGATGGTGTGGTCTGAATCGGAATCGGCATATAAGATTCCGGTATCCTGCCATGTTACACGAGCCTCGGCGTATGGGCAGACAGAGTTGCGTAGTATGATTCAAGAAACCTTTGAGCAAACACCTGAGTTGGCTGAGCGTTGCGAGGCTTTTGTGGCTGAGTGTGGTTTGGATTGTGGAGAGACGAAGTAATTGAACAATTCCCTGAAATTTTTCGACCTGTGCAGTTGGTCAGAATATGACTTGAATGATCTTTGACGAACCTTTTTGATTCGTTTTGAGAAAGATTCTTAGTGCAGAAATTTTGAAACTCAATTATGAGCTACAAATTGTCGGGGGGGCTATTCGGTTACTTATTATACGTAAAGCCTTGTCGCAAACCCCTATCTACAGATAAGCCACTATTACACCAAGAACGAATACCTTATGCTAGAGTAGTTCATAAGAAGTAAACGAATAGTCCCCCTGACAATGACTTAAAGGCATAATTCAAATGAGTTTCAAAATTTCTGATACCTAAGGGCTTCAGCATGAAGCTCCTTTCATTTTCGAAGAAAAAAGGGGAATATCCCCTTTTCTTTTTCTTTTCAGTCTTCAGCGGCCCACTGTTTAGAGATTGTGATCTACCCGCGATATTATAGCATCTTGCACAAATTTAGGTAAATCAGTGTAGTAGGCATTGTAACCCGATACCCTTACCGCGAGATAGGGATAATTATCCGGATGCTTCTGAGCATCTTCATACACCTCCTTGGACAGGAAGTTAATCTGCAACTGTGACTGGCCACCCATAAGCCCGGCCTTGAGATAATCTATAAGCTTCTGAAGTCCTGCCTCGCCTTCTACTGAAGGGTAGTCAATCTTCATATTGTAAATCCATGCCTTGAACTTCTCCTGGTCAATCTTCAAGGCAGACTTCATCCTTGCCCATGGCCCGGATCTGTCAAAATCAGCGTGCGGATTAAGCCCTCCGTCACATAAAGGCGTAAACGCGTCTCTGCCATTAGGCAGCGCACCAATAGTCTCACCATGATGGTATATCAAGGTTAATGGAAGAGAGTTCATGAAAACAGGTTTATCTCTATTATCCCTGACTCTCCAACCTATTTCGTAAATATCATCAGTGGCCCTTTTCGCTATTAGGTCTACGTAATCATCATCATTACCAAACTTTGGCGCATTCCTGAAATCCTTTCTCATCTCCTCATCGCCTTGCCAATTGGCTTTAATCGCTTTAAGAAGCTGCGCCATGGTATATTTCTTCTTGTCATAAATCCAGTATTTCACGCCGGCAAGGGAATCTACACAATCCACAAACCCTGCGGAAGTCTGGAAGCTATACCTCGGCATTGTAGTATCGGTTACTATATCATTCCCTGTATCCATACATACTTTGTAAAGTATGGACAAAAATGGCCGCCGGCTCGAAATATCCCATGCTTTGAACACATCATTCCGACACTTAATTTCGGTCTGTACAATCCACTCCCACTGCTTAAGCCATGCCTGATAAAATTCTTCAAAGTCTTTAAATTTAGTCGGATCTCCCGTTTCTTCCGCCTTAACCCACTCAAAGCCCTCCTGGGGATCATGGCCGTTAAAGAGCGTAAACTCCATCGACTTGGTAAGGTTTAAAACCCAAGCTTCCCGTCTGGAAGTCCCTTTAGAATTGATACTCGGCCCCGGGGTATTGCAGCCTACAACCGCCCAGCTTCTTGCTTCCTCCAGGCTTGTCTCATCCCCATACATATCCAGCATAGATGGGATAACAACTTCATCATTCCTGATAGAAGGGTGCCCCAGCCCGGTTCTCATCACTTCAACCATCCTCCTGAAGTTTTTCTCCGAGGTTTTAGTACACCAACGGTACTTAGAGTCCGGGAAATGAAATCTGTATCCATCGTACGTATCAAGGATTAAGTTTGTTAGATCATTGGAAGCATCCTTGCCACTGCCGGTTTGACCCGCCAACGTCCACACTGCGGCATCCCTTAATCCCAATACACTTCTTCCTATAGCAAGCCTACTACCCAATACTCCACTTTGCTCTTGCATCTTAGCCGCAAGACAGGCAAATAGCTCGACGGCTTGTAACCTGCTAAAGGATCTTTCCTTGAGTACATCCCGATCATACCACTCGAAGAAAGTTTGATCCGGGCGAAATGTAATGCCGCCGCTTCCACCAATCTCAATCTGACCATAAGTGATGGTTAAGCAAAACCAATAAAGTTGCACAGCTTCCCACAATGTTCGAGGAGCATTCTCCGACACCCATTCACAATTGTTTGCCACCTGTTTCAAGATCTCCCGTGACTTTTCATCAGGCATCTCGGGAATCTTTTTCTTCGCCTCCCTGGCATACCTCTTTATCCACTTCATAACAGCTTCTGTAGCCCTGATGGAGCTTTCACAATTGCGAATCTTTTCCTTTAATTCCTCAGCTTGTTCACCCGAAGCCCCTTTAAGTTCCTCCTCATATTCCTCCCTTTTTTGTCGCTTTAAGTCTACCAGACCCCTTAACCCTATCCTCAGACACCAGTCATAATCGGGATTGGCGCGCATGCCCCCGCCTCCAGCCGGTTCAAAATACCTCGCTGGATAATAAGGATAGTAATACATATTCCAAACCGTCTCAGACCACTTTTCCTTAACTGTTTCACCCGGATTCTGGCTTATAGCAAATTTTTCCAGCACGTTCCATTCTTCATCACCTGGGTTAATCTTCTGCTTTTGACCGTCTTTCCATACATAGGCCCTCCCTGTTAGCTGCTCCCCAATCACCAAAAGAGCCCACGGTAGAGACATTATGCAGTATGGAATCCCATGCGTATCGCTGGAATGATGCCCGAGAATCATCTCATAAGGCCTGATCGTAAGTTCTTGAGTGTCGAGATACTCCTCCAGGAATTTGGTACATAAATCTGAGATATGGATATCTGGGTTAGCTTCCCATATCCTAGACATTATATAAGATCTTGTCGCATCCATGTACCAATGCTTATCAGCATAAAAGCCTTTCTCCGGATCATCATACTTGCCATAGTCGTCTATGGCCGCCTTATCAGAAGCCGCCCACCTGAATTTCCACATCTCCGGGGTAACATACTGCCACCCCTTACTTGTAGGCATACCTGGTTTATCCAGGTTTATGCCCACAGACTCAGGGTCCAATAAATGCTGTGCCATTTCAATCCCTCCTTTCATTGGTTTGTTTAGTTAGTTAACTTTGCCTCAGCTTCAATCATAATTCCAGCTCAGATAATACAATTATACAATCTACAGTTTACCAAAGCCCGCCTAATGTACACCGAAGTCTTTTATAGGAATCGACAACCCCCTT
>Ga0209345_10000429_pt1 | contig 54652 bp, 44 predicted proteins | sample Cruoilmetagenom7_FD_187294 | JGI IMG/M metagenome (GOLD analysis project Ga0209345, IMG submission 187294) | Oil polluted marine microbial communities from Coal Oil Point, Santa Barbara, California, USA - Sample 7 (SPAdes) (version 2) | ecosystem: Environmental > Aquatic > Marine > Oil seeps ... | reverse complement strand
GCTTGTTTTTGATTAAGCTTTAATGCCTAACCTGAACAAGCGCCCACACGCATTACCTGATTAATTTGTTAAAGAGCGGCTTGAGCTGCCCGGTGTGTTGGGCTGTTGTCTCAAGCGAGGTGCGTATTCTACCGAATCACACCAGAGAGTCAAGCAATTTGTTTCGAAATTTTTAATTTAAAAACTCAAAAACAGGCTTGAAACCCATCACCTTAAAATTTGATTAATGCTTAAATATCAACCAATTACTAATAAAGTGACGCTTTGTTTCGGCAGCTGATTTGACTGCTTCCGTCCCAAGCGAGGCGCGAATATTACAGAGGTCTTACAAGGAGGTCAACAGGCTTGTACAACTTTTTTTACAAGCCGGTCTTTGACACCCTTAGATATAGAAAAGATGATGCTTTTTCTTACCCAGCTTAACCAGAAAGTAGCGCTCATACCGCGCATTAGCAACTGAGAACAGCGTTTCAGCCGCCATATTCTGCTCTGAGCCACATTCGTTATCATTAATCACCACGGCTTTTCGCTGCAAGGCATCCTTAACCTGCTTGCCATTGGTCGCCACACCGGCATCAACCAGCAAACTCGTCAGTGGTAACTCATTCAGCGAATCAGGTAATTGAGTTGCTGGCAACCCATCTAACTGCAACTGTTCAAAGTCCGCACAGCTTAAGCCCTCCGTATTTCCTGAGAACAATGCCTGGGTAATTCGGCGCGCACCTTCCAATGCCTGCTCACCATGCACCAGACGGGTGACCTCTTCAGCCAGAATACGTTGCGCTTCAGGCCGACCTTCAGCTGCCTTATCTGCTGCCTCTATAGCATCAATCTCAGCCACATCCAGAAAGGTGAAGAATTTCAAAAAGCGGTACACATCCGCATCCGGGGTTTGCAGCCAGAACTGGTAGAAAGCATAAGGCGATGTTTTCTGTGGTGACAACCACACTGCCCCGCCTTCCGTTTTACCAAACTTGGTGCCATCCGACTTAGTAATCAATGGCAGGGTTAAACCATACACCTGTACACCATTCATTCGCCGGGTAAGATCAATACCACCGGTAATATTGCCCCACTGATCTGAACCACCTATTTGCAGGCTGCATCCATAAGTTTTATTCAACACCTGGTAGTCGTAAGACTGCAAAATCTGGTAGGTAAATTCGGTAAAGGAAATGCCCGAATCTTCGCGTTCAATCCGCTGACGCACGGATTCTTTGGCAATCATCTTATTGACAGTGAAATGCTTACCGATATCCCGGAGAAAGCTCAGCACATCAACCGATGCCGTCCAATCATAGTTATTGGCCAGCACCGCACCATCCTCACCGTCAAAGGTGATGAACTGACTGATCTGCGCCTTGAGCTTTTCACTCCACTGCTGCACGATATCGGCCGAGTTTAATTGCCGCTCTTGTGCTTTGAAGCTGGGATCACCGATCATACCGGTGGCGCCACCCACCAGTGCAATAGGACGGTGGCCTGAGTCCTGAAATCGTTTCAGCATCAATAAAGGCACCAGATGCCCAAGATGAAGACTGTCAGCGGTCGGGTCGAAGCCGCAATAAAGCGTCACAGCCTTTTCATTGAGCTGTTCAGCCAGGGCGGCTTCATCCGTCAATTGTGCAATAAGGCCACGGGCTTTCAAATCTTCTATCAAGGGTTGTGTTTTCATTGTCCACTCAGTCCAAAATATAATTTAGAGCCGCGTATTCTAACGCCTGACAGGCAACAATAACACACCCCTTGCTGCATCAACTCCTCGCTTTCTGCTAAGCTCTGAGCCAAAGCTCTAGCTGCCATAAAAACAAGGTTAAAAGAGCCGCCAAGAAATTAATAGCTCAGACAGGAATATCCCACGTGACAAAACCTCAGCTTTATATTGGCCTGATGTCCGGCACCAGCCTGGACAGCATAGATGCAGCACTGGTGTCATTTGAATGTGACGGCCCGTCGCTGCTAGCCACCCACTCTTTGGCGCTTCCCGCTGAGCTCAAGGCACAAATACTGGCGTTAAACTCACCTGGCGCCAATGAAATTGAACAACTGGCCGAGCTGGATCCGCTGCTAGGATGCTATTTTGCTGAAGCCGTCAATCAGCTACTAAACAAATCAGGCACAGATAAACAACAGATCACCGCCTTAGGCAGCCACGGCCAAACCCTCAGGCATCGCCCTGAAAAGGGCTATAGCCTACAAATCGGTGATCCCAATGTCATAGCTGAACGAACCGGGATTACTACCGTCGCCGACTTTAGACGTCGAGATCTGGCCGCAGGAGGTCAGGGTGCACCACTAGTACCCGCATTCCACCGACACTGCTTTCACAGCAAACAACATGACAGAGTCATTGTAAATATCGGTGGCATGGCTAATCTGACGCTATTACCTGCCGACCCTCATGCTGAAGTCATCGGTTACGATACCGGTCCGGGGAATGTATTAATCGATAGTTGGGCTCTGGAGCATACCGGCCAGCCCTTTGATCATGACGGCCAATGGGCCACCTCCGGCATATTACTGCCAACCTTGCTGGATTTTTACCTTGAAGAGCCATTTTTTTCTGCCGCCTACCCCAAAAGCACCGGGCGGGAACTATTCAATGCCGACTGGGTTAACACGCAGATCAAGCGGCTTCACGGTCCAGTGCGACCCAAGGATGTTCAACACACACTGACAGAACTCACCGCCATCACTCTGGCCAATGCCATTAAGCAGCATAGACTCAGCTCAGCTGAAATATTCCTCTGCGGCGGCGGTAGTCATAACCGGTTTTTACGTCAGCGCTTATCTGCACACCTGCAAACTGAAGTTCAAACCACGCAAGCTCTGGGGCTTGATCCAGACTGGGTTGAGGCCTGCGCTTTTGCCTGGCTAGCCTACAGAACACTACAAAAACAGAGTGGCAATCTAGTTGCGGTTACAGGTGCCGCAGGAGAGCGCATCTTAGGGGGAATCTATACGGCCTAAAATCGGCGGTATCAGATGGAAAATGAGGAACCGCAGCCGCAGGTGGTAGCAGCATTCGGATTAGCCACACTGAACTGTGCACCGTGCAAACCCTCTTTATAATCGACCTGAGCGCCAATCAGATACTGAAAGCTCATGGGGTCCACTAGCAGTGTCACCCCATCTGTCGTAATCGCGGTATCATCTTCAGCCTGATCTTCATCAAAGGTAAAGCCATAGGAAAACCCCGCACAACCACCACCGGTGATATACACCCGCAATTTAAGGTTGTCGTTTGCTTCTTCATCCATCAGCGACCTGACTTTTGCCGCCGCTGAGGGTGTAAATTGAACACCGGGATCCTGCATACTTTCTGTCATTATTCATCACCTCTGGAACAGGCAGGCATTCTGCCTTAACCAAGCAAAACAGTCAACTATTGCTAATTGACAATCAAGGCATCAAGGCAATTTGCTGCAAGCCCTCAGCTTCAGGTCGTTCAAACATGATATTCATTACCTGGATCGCTTGGCCAGCCGCCCCTTTAACCAGGTTATCAATCACCGCCAACACCACAACCGTGTCATCATCCTGTGGACGATGCACGCTGATACGACAGAAGTTGGACCCCTTAACACTGCGGGTTTCCGGACAGCTACCTGCGGGCATCACATCCACAAACGGCTCATTGGCATAACGCTCTTCAAACAACTGCTGTAAACCGGGATCAACCGGGTCACGCAATACCGAATAAAGCGTTGTGTGAATACCGCGAATCATCGGCATCAGATGCGGTACAAAGGTCAAGCCAACAGGGCGTCCGGCAAGTTGCGTCAGACCCTGACGAATTTCAGGCAGGTGGCGATGACCCGACACACCATAGGCTTTAACACTCTCACTGGTTTCGCACAACAAGGTGCCGATGCTCGCACCGCGGCCTGCACCACTGACGCCCGATTTACAGTCGGCAATCAGACGGCGGTGATCAATCAGCTGCTTTTCCAGTAGCGGCAGATAACCCAATTGCGCGGCTGTCGGATAACAGCCGGCACAACCGATCAACTGCGCCTCACGAATTTGTTCGCGATTCATCTCCGGCAAGCCGTACACAGCCTTAGCTACCAGATCCGGGCAAGTATGCTCATGGTTGTACCAGGTTTCCCAGAGCGCCACATCCTTGATGCGGAAGTCTGCGCCCAGATCGATCACCTTAACGCCACGTGCAATTAATTCAGGAGACATATTCATGGCGACCCCATGCGGTGTGGCAAAAAACACCACATCACACTGTGCCAGCTTTTCTACATCAGGAACGCTATAAGCCAGATCCAGATGACCACGCAAGCTGGGGAACATATCCGCAACTGGAATACCGTCTTCAGAACGTGAGGTAATCACGTCCACACTCACGCCAGGGTGTGCTGACAATATTCTCAGCAGCTCGACCCCTGTATACCCCGTACCGCCTACTATACCTGCTTTAATCACCCTAACCTCCAATCTGATAGCTCTGCGCATCCCCTACTGTACCAATAATCCCACAACAATAGGTTTAGCTGTATTAAAAGCTATGATACTAACCCTGAGCACCAATAACTATCACTGGCAACACGGAATTTCAAATCTATTCCACTGCCATATCATTAAAGAACGCTGCCTTTTAGCTTATACTAGGCGGCTTAGACACTATTTATCAGTTATTTTGCTTAAACAGCATAAAGGATACCGATACATGTCCAGATCAGAATCACTTTTTCAGGCAGCCCAGGTGCACATCCCTGGTGGCGTAAACTCTCCTGTACGTGCGTTTAAAGGTGTCGGTGGCACCCCGTTGTTTTTCAAAAGCGGTAAAGGGGCTTATATTTTCGACGAGGATGATCGCCGCTATATCGACTACATCGGCTCCTGGGGCCCAATGATTCTGGGGCACGCGTTTCCACCGGTTATTGATGCGGTCAGAAAAACACTGGATAACGGTCTGGGGTTTGGCGCACCAACCGCCATTGAAACCACCATGGCTGATAAAGTCTGTGAACTGGTACCCTCTATGGATATGGTTCGGATGGTCAGCTCGGGTACCGAGGCCACCATGAGCGCCATTCGTCTGGCTCGCGGTTACACCGGACGCGACAAGATCGTTAAATTTGAAGGCTGTTATCACGGCCACTCGGATTCACTACTGGTCAAAGCCGGCTCTGGCGCGCTAACACTGGGCGAACCAAACTCACCCGGCGTTCCGGAAGCGCTAGCGGCCCATACGATCACGTTGACATTCAATGATATCAGCAGTGTTCAAGCGGCTTTTGCAGAGATAGGCGATCAGATTGCCTGCATTATTGTAGAGCCGGTGGCCGGCAATATGAACTGTATCCCACCGGTACCTGGATTCCTCGAAGGCCTGCGTGACATCTGCAATCAATACGGTAGCGTGTTGATTTTTGATGAAGTCATGACCGGTTTCCGTGTTGCCCTGGGAGGTGCCCAGGCACATTACGGAGTCACGCCTGATCTCACCACGCTAGGTAAAGTTATCGGTGGTGGCCTGCCTGTAGGCGCCTTCGGTGGTAAGAAAGCCATCATGTCGCATATTGCGCCCTTGGGGCCTGTGTATCAGGCGGGCACCCTGTCAGGCAACCCCTTAGCCATGGCCGCAGGCCTGGCAATGCTCAATGCCCTGTGCGAACCGGGTATCCATGCACAAATCTCGGCCAAATCAGAATACTTAACTGAAGGCATACAAACTATGGCCGACAGGCACGGCGTCCCGTTTACTACTACCTGTGTCGGTGGCATGTTTGGGCTGTTCTTTACTGATAAAGACGAAATTACCAGCTTTGCCGATGCTACCAGCTGCGATACACAACGCTTTGGTCGCTTTTTCCATGGCATGCTGGAACAGGGCATCTACCTCGCCCCCTCGGCCTTTGAAGCCGGCTTTATTTCCAACGCGCACACTGAAGCAGACCTGGATGCCACGCTTGCTGCCGCGGATACTGTATTCGCCAACCTGAGCTGAGAGTTAGTTAATGCAGGATCTGCTAGCTAGCGCAGCATTACTGGTGAGCAGCCTGACCAGCGCGGTCTGGCTGCTATATGGGCACAAGCAGGACATACCCGAAAGCCACTACAAGGTTAGAGTCTTTGCGTTGAGCTGTTTTTTTATTGGCGCTTATGCACTAACGCGGTTGATATGGAGCAACCCGGGAAGCCACACCAGTACATTGCTGCAAATGACTGATAACCTGTCATTTTTTGTTGCCTTACCGTTTATTGCCACGGTTTTTCTCGCTGCGGGAAAAAACTGGCACTGGTCAATGGCTGGCTGGGGACGCTGGTTATTGGGCCTAATCGCTTTTTTTGAGCTTACCCGACGAACCGATTATGGCGTGATTTACAGCCAGGTTTTGGTGCTACTGCTACTGCTCGCCCTGGTGATTGGCGCCCTGCTGCTAAAAACAAACCAGGCACGACTGTTATCGCTAGGAGGTACTGCGCTAACGGGCATTGCGCTGCTATTCTTTAGCCCCCACCCCTTATTAGCAGCGAGCGGTAACACACCCCTGCTGATGCTGATGCTGGCTGTCAGCTTGCCATTATTAGCTCTAGGGCTGCACAGCCAGTTCGAGCATTCGACACTGAATAAACGCGATAATCAGTGACGAGCGGCCTGTTGACGAGCATCATCAGCACCCGCCAGATCCCCCGCTTCGGTCCGGATCTGGCTAATCAAGGCCCACAAACGTCTCAACATCCCACCCTGACCGCTTGCAACATCGATACCTTTTAAAGCGACCTGTTCAGCATCCATAAACTGCCCCAACTGACGCTTCACATCGGCCAGTTGGTAATAGACCTCCGGCTCTCTTGGCGAAATGCGCTGAGCGCGCTCCAAACGTGTTTGGGCCGCACGCAAGTCGCCCCCGGCGCTTTCCTGTTTAGCGCTATCAAGCAGCGCTAACACAGCGGTATTTTGAGAGGACGGCTGTTGCCCGGCAGGCTCCGATACTGGCTGTTGAGTTGGCTGCCAAACTTCATCTGCTGGCGGCAAAACGTCACGCTGAGCACGTATGACCGGTTCGGACTCAATTGGCCTGACCGAAATACCCGGATCTGACGGCGTCACCACCACACCCGATGAGCCAGGTTGGGTTGACTCACCTGCCTGACCTGAACGATCTTCAACCGGAATATTGCTGAATGGATTCGATGTTGCACAGCCTGTTAATAACAAACCAGCAGCAACCGCCAAGCCAATTTTTTCCCAATTCATTTAATAACCCTCACCGAAACAAATTTCTGAACCAGCCACCAGAATCATTCTCTTCTGACTCACCCGGATCAGACCGAGGCTGAAATTGACCACAATCTACGCTGATGGTCGGCACTGTACCAGTTATAAACGGCAGCTGACGCGAACCTTCACACATAGGATCGGATAATAGTCCGGTTTTTTCATCAATCCAGGCTGATTCAATACCAGCTGGACGACGTGAAATCAATGGCTCAGGTTGATCCTGATGCATAAACTCCGTCCAGATTGGTAAGGCGCCACCGGTTGAGGTGAAGGGTAGTTGCTGATTGTCATCACGCCCTACCCAGACAACAGCCAGACGATTACCGGTAAACCCTGCAAACCAACTATCACGCTGATCGTTACTGGTACCTGTTTTACCAGCAAAGTTTAAGTCTCCAGGCAAACGCTGGTAAGCACTGCGAGCCGTTCCTGTACGCCCGACTTCTTGCATAGCATGACGAATCAGATAAATGGACTTTGCATCCACCTCCTGGCGTAACTGGAAAGGATAACGTGATAGTTCTTCACCCTCAGCGGTTGTTACCATACGGATAGAGCGCAGCGGCATTCTGAAGCCATCCGCTGCCAGCGTTTGATAGACCTCAGCCATCTCCATCGGTGTCATCTCCTGCGATCCCAGAAACAGAGAGGGCAATGCCTGAATATTACGTTCAACCCCCAGACGTTTGAGCACATCGATGACTTTAGGCAAACCTACATCCAGCCCCAGGTGGACTGATGACTGATTCAGTGAGCGCGCCAGTGCCGTAATCAGGATCACATCACCATGGCTTTGCCGGTCAAAGTTCTGTGGTGACCAGACATCCCCGTTTGGCATACGTAAATCTACAGGCTCATCCGTTAACAAACTTGCCAGTGTGTAGCCCTGCTCGATAGCGGCCAGATAAATAGCCGGCTTAATCAACGAGCCAACGGGGCGACGAGCATCCAAACCACGGTTAAATCCTTCAAAGCGAGTATCCTTACTACCGACTAAGGCCAACACTTCACCCGTACGAGGATCGGTAACCACCATCGCCCCTTCCAGGTCACCGGCACGCTCCCCATGACGTTGCTCAAGATCTGCTAACACCTTAGACACCGCCGAATCGGCTCTTGATTGTGCCAAGGGATCCAGTGAGGTGAAAATCAACAGCCCTTCAGTACTCAAGTCTTCGTCACGGTATTCAGTTTGCAACTGGCGCTTGACCAAATCCAGATAAGCCGGATAGCTGCCGGTGTGCAGCCGTCGACTTTCGCGCACACCTAATGGCTCGGCCAATGCCTGATCCCGCTCATCCTCAGAGATATGGCCATGTTCAGCGAGCATATTAATCACCAGATCCCGCCGCGCCTTGGCACGCTCCGGATTACGTCGCGGATCATAAAATGAAGGCCCTTTCACCAAGGCCACCATCAAGGCCACCTGATGTAATTCAAGCTCAGCCGCCGGGCGCCCAAAATAGAACTGACTCGCCAGCCCAACGCCATGCACGGCTCTGACGCCAGACTGCCCTAAATACACCTCATTTAAATATGCCTCCAGGATTTCATCCTTGTCGTATCTGAAATCCATAGCCAGCGCCATAGGCAGCTCCAGCAGCTTACGCGACAGGGTACGATCAGAAGAGAGATAGAAGTTTTTAATCAATTGCTGTGTCAGTGTGCTCCCGCCCTGAACAAAGCGACCAGCACGTACATTGACAACCATTGCCCGTAACATCCCTTTGGGAGATATGCCAAAGTGTTGATAGTATTCACGGTCCTCGACAACAATCAGGGCTTCCTTCAAGTAAGGAGGCGCTTCTTCCAGCCGGATCAAATCACGATCTTCGTTCGAACGCGGATAAATCCCGCCTACCTGCACCGGCTCCAGTCTGGCCAGCGCAACATTTTGCCCCGCACGCTCATCCACAACTCGCTGTAGACGTGAACCGGAAAATTCCAGCAGTAACTGCCTTGAAGGTTCAATCTCATCTGGAAAGGCAAAGCCTCGGGTAAAGATCCGCACACGGGAAGATGCGAACTCAGCGGTGCCTGCACGGCTCGCTGAAGCCACGAAACGGTAGCCCAGCAAACGCAACTCTTCACGCAAAGAATCTATCGACAGGGTTTGACCGGCATAAAGTTCCAGCGGGCGTGAATACACTTTTGCCGGCAGCTCCCAGCGTTTACCTTCAAATTTTTCACGCACCTGTCCATCAACATAAATCAACAGAACTACGCTGAAAATACTGAACAACAGCCCCAGCTTGATCAATAAACCCAGCAGGTAAGCTTTGAATGAACGTCGCTTTTGCGGCTTACGACGACGTGATTGACTTTTTTGGACTCTCTTTTTTGGCATTGGGCAAGTATAATCTCTGATAACTTGGTGCAACAGTAGAAAAGTAATGTTTTATAAACTAATCAGTACTCTACAAAATTCAGCACACTTTCCACATGCGTGCACAAGCATTGAGGTGATTGAAACACACATCTCATGGATCCTGTTGACTGGTGAGTATGCGTATAAATTCAAAAAGCCGGTCAACTTTGGCTTTCTCGATTTCACCACACTGGAACAACGCCGCACCTTTTGTGAAGAGGAACTGCGCCTGAATCAGCGTCTGGCACCGGATATCTATCTGGAAGTGATTCCCGTCAGCGGTACAGAAGATCAACCGCTGATTGGCGACAACTCGGCTCCCTTTGAATATGCCGTTAAAATGGCACAGTTTAATCCACAACTGCGCCTGGATCGCAGACTGGCCGAACAGCTATTCGAAGCACGCTGGATCGATATGCTCGCTGAACAGATTGCTGACTTCCACCAGCGCATTCCAATTGTAGCGCAGGACAGCCCCTGGGGTGAACCGGACACACTCTGGGAATTGATGGCCGACAATTATCGGCACTGTTCCACTGTTGTCGACAACCTGGAAGATGCATCACAACTGCACCGCTTGCTGCAATTAACGGCCGCAAATTTCAGGGAGCTGGAAAAAAACCTGCGCAGACGCAAACGCAAAGGACATGTCCGCGAGTGTCATGGCGATCTACACCTGGGTAACATCACCCTGTTTCATGATGAATTGCGTTTATTTGACTGTATCGAATTCAATCTGCAGTTCCGTTGGATCGATACCTTATCAGACTTAGCCTTTTTGCTGATGGATCTTGAAGCGAATGACCAGCCGCACTGGGCCAATCGCTGTCTGAATTACTACCTTGAAATAACTGGCGACTATCATGGCGTTCCCCTGTTAAACCTTTATAAAGCCTATCGTTCAATGGTAAGAGCTAAGGTTGCACTGATGGGTGAACAACCAGACTTTCAGGCGTTTCGCCACTATTTACAACTGACTAATAACTACTGTACGACACCGCCCCCGGTACTCTACCTAATGCACGGCGTCTCAGGCAGTGGCAAAAGCTATCTCAGCAGCCAACTGGTTGAAGCTATTGGCGGCATACGTTTACGCTCGGACTGCGAGCGCAAACGCTTGCATCGAGAACTCAGTCGCCAGGGTGAAAATCTCGAGCTTTATGGTGCTGATATGAACATGCGAACCTTTCATCACACCTCAGATCTTGCACGTATACTTCTCAAAGCAGGGCAATCGGTCGTCATCGACGCTACGCTGATTCGCAAGCGCACCCGCAGCAACTATATCGCTATGGCAGAAAGCCTGGGTATTCCAGTCAGGATCATCAGTTGCAGTTGCAAACTACATCTGATTGAAGCTCGCCTGGCGCGGCGCATTGCTGATGGAAAAGATCCATCAGATGCTGACATTGAAGTCATGCATCAGCAGCTTGCTTCCGGGCAACCCTTGTCGTCTGAGGAACAGATGCTAACCCTGCCGGTTGACACAGAAAACGATGAGGCTATTGAGCAGCTGCTGGCACAACTGCGCGCGCAAAACCTCTTGATCAACTAGCGGGTCGCCGAAAACCGCTTAGCCATACGCTGTAAGGCTTTTTCTATCTGCACCAGGCCAGTGGTATAAGAAAAGCGCACATAACGAGAAGCTTCAAATTGGCCAAAATCAGCGCCTGGCGTGACGGCAATATGATTTTCTTCCAGCAGCGACCAGCAAAAATTGAAGCTATCATCTGTCAGATGAGAGGCATCGGCATAGACGTAGAAAGCGCCATCTGGCATGGCTGGCACAGCAAAGCCCAGTGATTTCAACCCTTGCACCAAAAAGTTTCGGCGCTCCTCAAAAGCCTGTCGTCGGCCTTCAAAAATAGCCAGGCTATCCGGTTGAAATGCTGCTAAGGCAGCATATTGCGACACAGTCGTCGGAGAAATAAACAGATTCTGCGCCATCTTCTCCATCATTTTTATAGCTTCCGGAGGTGCAATCAGCCAACCCAGACGCCACCCGGTCATACCAAAGTACTTGGAAAAACTGTTGATCACAAATACATCCGGATCAACCTGCAGGGCGGTCATGGCATCAGCGCCATAGGTCAGGCCATGGTACAGTTCATCAACAATTAATTGCCCGCCTAGCTGACGCACTCGCTGTGCAATAGCTTGCATTTGCTCTGGGGGCACCAGCGTACCGGTTGGATTGGATGGTGATGCCAATAGCACACCTGCCGTCTGAGACTGCCAGTGTTCGCTGATCAAGGCTTCGGTTAATTGAAAACGTTCAGCCGGACCGGTGGGTACCAACTGGGCCCCAGCTTGTAAAAATCGCAGAAACTGGCGGTTACAGGGGTAACCCGGATCACTCATCATAAACGTTTGCCCGGTATCGGCGAGTAAGGCGAATGCCAGCAGCAAGGCACCGGATGCGCCCGGTGTGACGAGTACCTGCACTGGATCAACGTTAAGGTCATAACGGGTTTGATAATATCCGGCAATAGCTTCCCGCAACTCAGGAATACCCGCAGCGGGGGTATACTGAGTGCGCCCCGCACGAATGGCGGCAATAGCCGCTTCGGCAACCGGTTCAGCCGTAGCAAAGTCGGGCTCACCCACTTCCAGGTGCACCACATCGCAACCCTGCGATTCTAATTCACGAGCGCGCTTCAATAGATCCATGACCTTAAACGACTCAATATTAGCAGCCCGCTGTGAGCATTTTGTGAACATCTTCACCGTCCTGATATACCTTGTAAAACACGCAATTATACAATAATCGTTGATTATTATCCGCGCCTGCCACTAAAGCATCGGAAAGAATATCTACGTAAAGACTGGTGTATTGCTTCATCATCTGGTAATTTCAGCGCCTTTTAAAATCTCCGAACAGCCAAACCGGAGCCTACAACCCTCTGTCTGATGTGAGGCTATATCATGCCAGCAAATAACGAATCTCAGATTACTCATCCAGCACCTTACCAGGCCAGCGAAGGTGAAGAGTACATGAACGAAACGCAGAAAGAGCATTTCCGCGAGATCCTGCTGGCCTGGAAAAAGGAGTTGATGGAAGAGGTGGACAGCACTATTACCCACCTGAAAGAGGAAGCTACTAACTTTGCCGACCCAACTGATCGCGCCAGCCAGGAAGAAGAGTTCAGCCTTGAACTGCGCACCCGTGACCGTGAACGCAAGCTGATTCGTAAAATCGATGAAGCACTGGACCGCATCGATGACGATGACTATGGCTACTGTGAAGCCTGTGGTGTAGACATTGGCATACGCCGTCTTGAAGCCCGCCCAACGGCCACGCTTTGCATTGACTGCAAGACACTGGCCGAAATTAAGGAAAAACAGCTCGGCGGCTAATCCGGTAAAACTACTGTGAGCTACACGGGCCGCTTCGCTCCATCCCCGACCGGCCCCCTGCACTTCGGATCGTTGCTGGCGGCATTAGCCAGCTATCTGGATGCGAAACACCAGCAGGGGCGCTGGCTGCTTCGCATCGAAAACCCCGACCCACTTCGTGAACAACCCGGCGCAACTGACCAAATCCTCTACACCTTGGATACCTACGGTTTGCACTGGGATGGCGAGGTCATCTACCAGAATCAGCGTCAGGATTATTATCAGCACCTGCTCGAAAAATTGATACAGCAGGATCTCGCCTACCCCTGCGATTGCTCACGAAAACAACTGAAATTACGTAATGCACTGCAGCATTACGACCGTCACTGCCTTAAGCACCCACCTGATAAACAAGCACAAACAGCTATTCGTGCCAGATACACGCTTGAAAACCTGTGTTTCAATGACCGTATTCTCGGTATTCAGCAAGCCAATAATTGTGTGCAAGGTGACTTCATCATTTTCCGACGTGATGGCCTGTTCGCTTACCAACTGGCTGTGGTCGCCGACGATCATGCCCAGAAGATCAACCAGGTGGTACGAGGAGCCGATCTATTGCAGGAGACCTTTGCCCAGATTCAGTTACAACAACATTTAAATTTAACGTCACCTGACTATGCACATATTCCACTGGCGACTACAGCCGATGGCCAAAAACTCAGCAAACAGAATTTAGCGCCAGCCCTTGAAAACCGCAATCCTGCTATCGAACTACTTCAGGCACTACGTATCCTAAACCAGGAACTCCCACCGGAGCCGCTAAGCCAGACAGTGGAAAGCCTGCTACAATGGGCGATCAGCCACTGGCACATTGAACGAGTGCCTGCCATCCAGTCAATTCCGATAGGGGCCTAGTATGCATCAGCACCGGATACTTTTGCTTTTATCCCTACTAGGTCTTGCCCTACTCCCCCCACTAATAAATGCCTGGCTTTATAAGGGTCCGATATGGCTACCCTTTGCCATCTGGGGAATGATGATTCTGCTAACGGCTCTCCATAGCAACGGCGGGGGGCAAGCATGACACTTAATCTTTCACTATTGCTGCTGGTGGGTATAGGCTATCTGCTATTGCTTTTCGCTACAGCCTATTTAACCGAAAGAGGCCTGCTACCAGCCGCCTTAGTGCGCCACCCGATGATTCATGTACTCTCTTTGGCGGTCTATGCCAGTGCCTGGACCTTTTATGGCGCTTTCGGGATTGTCGCCGAATCAGGGTTTACCTTTTTAGCTTCCTACCTCGGCGCTACAGTCACCTTTGTTCTAGCCCCCCTGATCCTGTTACCTTTACTGAGAATTGCTCGCACCCATCAGTTAAGTTCACTTGCTGATCTGTTTGCCTTTCGTTACCGAAGCGCCATGACTGGCAGCTTTATAACCCTGCTGATAGTCATCATCAGCATGCCGCTGATCGCCATACAAATTCAGGCTTTTTCAAACAGCCTGAGTCACTTTGATGAACGCGTATCCAGTGAACATGTCGCACTGATTTTCTGTCTTATCATTTCTGTATTCTCCATGCTTTTCGGGGCTCGTCAGGCATCTATTCGCAGTCGGCACGACGGTCTGATGGTTGCCATCGCACTAGAGTCAGTGGTCAAAATGCTGGCATTATTATCCATGGCCGGCTTTATAATCTTTACCCTGTTCGGTGGAACAACTGAACTCGCCAACTGGCTCAATGAACATCCCGATCAACTGCACCGGCTACAGGCCCTACCCGCTGGAAACAATTGGCAGATTCTACTGGTAGCTTTTTTTGCTGCGGCCTTTATCACACCACACATGTTTCACTTGTTATTTAGTGAAAATGCATCTGAGCGCAGCCTGATGCTTGCCAGTTGGGTAATGCCGCTGCTTTTGCTGGTCATGGCAATCTGTATACCAGTATTACTCTGGGGTGCAGCCAAGCTGCATATCAACACAGATCCAGACTTCCTACTGATTCAATTGGGGCATGTGCTGCAAAAGGACTGGTTTATTGTTGCTGCTTTTGTCGGTGGTTTATCCGCTTCCAGCGGGGTCATTATTGTTGCCAATGTTGCACTGGCTTCAATGCTACAGAATCACTTATTGCTACCAGTGATCAAACTGCCCGATACAGAACGTTTTTACAGCTGGTTGCTATGGTTACGCCGTAGTTTAATCCTGCTGGTCATGGCCGGTAGCTATTTAGTCTATCTTTTAGTCGGCAATCGTTTTCCGTTGGCTCAACTAGGTTTAATTACCTTTATCGGTTTTCTGCAATTTCTACCCGGACTAATGGCAACCTTATACTGGCAAAAAGCCAGTCGCTTTGGCTTTTTGCTGGGCCTGTGTGCTGGCATGCTGATCTGGTTCATAGCCATCCTCGTCCCAATACTGAGCCCGCAGCTAAGTGAAATCACACCAGGACTTCTGGATCAATGGTATTGGTGGGCCATTATTTCACTGGTGATCAATGCACTGCTGCTAATTACTGGCTCCTGGTTAATTAAGCTTTCAGCCGATGAAGAAGAAACAGCAGTCGCCTGTGTGTTGAATGCACTACCCCGGCCCAAGTCCAGCTTTGGACCCGACAATGACTCAATTGAAGATCTGCAGTTCCGTCTAACCAGCCGCTTAGGGGCAACATCCGCACAACGAGAAATTGAAGTTGCCCTGAAGCTTCTGGATCTACCCATGACCAACAAACTCAGGCCCCTGGATCTGCTCAGGCTACGCAACATTCTGGAAAACAACCTATCCGGTCTACTGGGGCCAGCCGAAGCTACTGCTTTACTACGCCCACAAACACTTTCCGGCGGGAACGCCTTCCGTGGCCGAGAAATACATTTACTGGAAGAACAACTGGAAAGCTATAGTGAGCGCTTATCCGGACTGGCGGCTGAGCTGGACAAAATCCGCCGCTACCATCGTTCCACCCTGCAACACCTCCCTATTGGTGTGTGCACCCTGAATGAGCGCCAACATATTCTGTTCTGGAATCAGGCTATGGTGGACTATACTGGCATTGCTCCTGAAGCTGTCCTCGGACTGAAGCCAACTGAACTCCCCTCACCCTGGTCTGAGTTACTAAGTCACTTCTGCCAGCAAAACACTACGTATCAACCAGCACTACGCCTTGAACTGAAACATCAGCAATACTGGTTTAGTCTGCACAAAACCGATATTGAAGGCGGACAACAAGGCTGTATTATTCTGATTGAAGATGAAACTGAACATAAACTACTGGCCAACCGCTTGGTTCATAGCGAGCGCCTGACATCAATAGGTCGGTTTGCAGCAGGTGTAGCACATGAAATTGGCAATCCGGTTACCGGTATCGCCTGCCTGGCACAAAACCTCAAGCTGGAAACTGAACAACCGGAGGTCCTGGACACCGGCGAAGCTATTCTTGAGCAAACACAACGTATCAGCCGTATCGTTCAATCACTGATACGCTTTGCACATACAGGTCAAACTGACCATATCGGCCACCTCTCCGCTGTATCATTAAATGCCTGTATTCAGGAAGCCATTGACCTGATGCGCTTTGATGAAACGCGCCGCTCAGTCAATATACTGACCGACCTGGAGCCTGCGCTCTACTGCACCGGTGACTATCAGTTGCTTTTGCAGGTGCTGGTCAATTTATTGAATAATGCCTGTGATGCGTCTCCCGATTACTCAACCATCCGAGTGACAGCAAAAACTGAAGAGAGCTGGGTCGCCTTGAGCATTATTGATGAAGGCTGCGGCATAAGCCCCGACCTGCAAGAGCGAATTTTCGAACCTTTTTTCACCACCAAGGAACCCGGCAAAGGAACTGGCTTGGGATTAGCACTGGTCTACAATATAATTACTGAACATTGTGGTAATATTGAGTTCATCAGTCCTGCCGACAAAAAACAGAAAAAAGGCACTCAGGTAATTATTCAGCTTCCCGCCTGGACGGAACCAGATTCTCCGACCGGCCAGGGATTAGAGTAACAGGTCCAATTATGAGCCGAATTCTGATTGTTGAGGATGAACTTGTCATCCGCGCCGCACTGAAACGTCTGCTGGAAAAGCACAGCTATACCGTGGACGATGCAGGCAGTGTCGCCGAAGCCCTCCCGCTGACAGCCAAGCATCACTATGATCTGATCATCAGTGATCTGAGACTCCCGGGCGCGCAGGGCACCGACTTAATTGCACACGCAGGAACCACGCCCGTATTGATCATGACTAGCTACGCCAGCATGCGTTCTGCTATTGATGCAATCAAAATGGGTGCAGCGGAATATATAGCAAAACCCTTCAGCCACGAAGAGATGCTGGCGGTTATCGCCAAGCTGATACAACCCGATGAGACTGAAGCACCTGCCCCGAATATAATCAAACCCTTACTGAATGGCTCCTGTGAGCCAATTCAGGACTTAATCCGGCGCATCAATAAAATAGCATCGACCAATGCGACAGTGCTGATTCTAGGTGAGTCCGGGACCGGCAAAGAGCTGGCTGCTAAAAGCATTCATCAACAGAGCTCCAGAGCGGCCTCTCCCATGGTCTGCGTCAACTGCGCGGCAATTCCGGAAACATTGATTGAATCAGAGTTGTTCGGCCATGAGAAAGGTGCGTTCACCGGGGCCGATACCCCCCGTAGTGGTCTGATTGAAGCCGCTGATGGTGGTACTCTGTTCCTGGATGAGATCGGCGAGCTGCCACTTGAAGCTCAGGCGCGCTTGCTGCGCTTCCTGCAGGAGGGAGAAATCCGCCGAGTGGGTTCAGTCCATGCAAAACGTGTTGATGTACGTTTAATTGCAGCAACTCACCGGGATTTAAAAACCCTGGCTCAGGAAGGACGCTTTCGTGAAGACCTCTACTACCGACTCTATGTCATGGAACTGAAGATGCCTCCTCTGCGCGAGCGTGGCGAAGACATTATCGAGCTTTCACAGGTATTTTTAAAAGAGCAGTGCAGCAAACACCATGTTAGCCTGAGCTTCAGTCCAGCAGCTGTTCAGACCATGCTACAGCACACCTGGCCCGGTAATGTCAGGGAGCTACAAAATGCCATTGAACGTGCCGTTATTCTGGCTGACAACCACACGATAACACCGGAGCTACTTGGACTAGACACAACGCAACAGACCTTAACGCCCTCTGAACCCCATACAGCAACACCAGCCCAGCCCAATAAAGCTGAGCACACCCTGGATGATTATTTTCTTAAATTTGTATTGGAAAACCAGCACCTCATGAATGAGACTGACCTGGCGAAAAGCCTAGGCGTGAGCCGCAAATGCCTCTGGGAAAAGCGACAAAAATTGGGCATACCCCGAAAATCCAAAAACACAGCCCAACCCTAATACTAAAGTCTAACTATATGAAATCAGTAGGTTTTTAACTGTTACCTTTCTACACAAGCAGGTAACATATGTTGTGCAGAAGGGTAACAAACTAAGGGCGCGTTCAGATCAAAAAAGCATACATTTTTTAACTAACACAATAAAAACAACAAATTAAAAAAACTGGCACAGTTACTGCTTTATATAAAGCAATAAAAATAAAAAAAGTTTCATACTGACACCAATAAAACTAATAACGTCAGACAGGAAGAGAAAATACTTAAAAACCTCGAATAAAAATAACAACGGGGCTTAGCTGATAGCAGAGTGACAACAACACTCAGGACAGTGCTCAAACAAAAACAAGCTTTGTTGCACTCTGCTTTCAGCACTCCACTCCTTTATACCCACCGCTAAACTAACACCCCTGCGCGCTAAACTGGTATCATCTGCCAAAATTTTCCATTTTAAGTCACCTCTGGAAGAATAACACCTGATGTTTGAAGAACTATCACAAGAGCAATGGCTAATCATCGCTACTGTAATTGCTATAATAATTTTGACTGCTATCGTGCTTTACAGACGATACAAACAACAAGTAGCACCCAACAAGACAGTCGCAGAGTCAAACATCAAAACTCAAAGTGCTCAAGCAGAGGAGCCCACAAGCTACCCACGCTTACCGCTGGGCGAAAAGCGCATTATTCCAGAGAAAGAACACCGTATTCCACGACAGCGCTTAGACGATAACGCCATGAAAGTGGTCTACCGTTTACATGATGCCGGTTATGACTGCTTTTTGGTCGGCGGCTGTATCCGCGACATATTACTGGGACAGAAACCTAAAGATTTTGATGTCGCTACCTCAGCACACCCAGAACAAGCGGTTGAGCTTTTCCACCGCGGCCGCCTCATTGGTCGCCGCTTCAAGCTCCTGCATGTCCGCTTTGGCCGCGAGCTGATCGAAGTGGCAACCTTCAGGGCTGGCCATGACAGTGAAGATAATGATGACGGAGAACAGGGGCGTCAGTCAGCTAGCGGCATGATCCTCAGAGATAATGTCTACGGCAACATTGAAGAAGATGCACTGCGCCGTGACTTTACCGTCAATGCACTCTACTACTGCGCCCGCGATTACAGCATTTATGATTTTGCCAACGGTTATCCGGATCTGCAGCAACGCATCATTCGCATGATTGGCGAACCGGCACAGCGTTACCGTGAAGATCCGGTCAGAATGCTCCGGGCGGCACGCTTTGCTGCCAAACTGAATTTTGACATAGAACCTGCCACAGCCGCACCGATCCACGAACTCTCGCCACTGCTGGGCCGCATAGCGCCGGCACGTTTATTTGATGAAGCGCTGAAGCTGCTTCAGTCAGGCTACGGTGCGGCGGCCTATCGGCAGATGCAACGTTTCGACCTGTTCCGCTACCTGTTTCCGTTAACACAAGAGATACTGGACAATCCGGAATGGCCGACCCCAATACTGATTCAACATGTACTCAAGAATACAGATAGACGCCTGGAGCAGGGAAAAAGTGTAACGCCGGCCTTTATGTTTGCGGCCCTGTTGTGGTACCCGCTTTATCAGCGCTACCTGGAGATTCTCGACGAGGACGATCTCCCGCCACTGCAGGCGTTGCATGAAGCCGCCAACCAGGTACTTTCAGCCCAGGTCAAAGCCACCGCCATCCCTCGGCGTTTTTCAGCACCCATGCGTGAAATATGGGAGCTGCAGCTCCGTCTACCAAGGCATCAAGGCAGAAAGGCTGACCAACTGATGGCACACCCCAGATTCAGAGCTGCTTATGACCTGATTCTGCTGCGGGAATCAGCAGGCGAGGATCTGGACGGACTTGGTCACTGGTGGACAGAGTATCAGAAGGGTAATGAGGTTCAGCGTCGGGAACTTAACACGGACATAGCCGCTGATGAACAACCACGCAAACGTCGCCGCAGACGTCGTAAACCGAGCAGCAAACCCAATGAGTGAGGTACGGTGCTTTATTGGCCTTGGCAGCAATCTGAACAACCCGGTTGAACAGGTTCGAAGTGCGCTGACCGAGTTGAACGACCTTCCCGGGATCCGAGTCACACGGCACTCTGCGTTGTATCGCTCAGAACCTGTAGGTCCTGCCGGCCAACCTGATTATATAAACGCCGTTGCCGAACTGAAAACTTCACTACAGCCCCTTGAACTGTTGGATGCATTGCAACAACTGGAGCAGATGCATCAGCGTAAACGTATTCAACACTGGGGACCCCGTACCCTGGACTTGGACCTGCTACTCTATAACAATGAATCTATTAATAATGAGCGCCTGAAGGTGCCACACCCTTACATGACACAGCGCAACTTTGTATTGCGGCCATTGGCTGACCTTGAGTCGGATCTCACTCTGCCGGACGGTAGCAAATTAATGCCCTACCTAGCAGATTGTCCAATGGGCACTCTTGAACAGTTACCGCTATAATACAGCGCTTACTGACAGATCGAATTAGTCTGGAACCCCTCTATGAGTAACATCACACTTCACACACTAACAAGCCTCAAACAGAAAGGCCGTAAATTTTCGGTACTGACCGCCTATGATGCAACTTTTGCACACTTGGTAAGCTCTGCCGGTATTGAAATGATTCTGGTTGGCGACTCGCTGGGCATGGTATTACAGGGGCACGACAGCACGCTGCCAGTGACCCTGGAGGACATGATCTACCACACCGCCGCAGTAGCCCGGGGCAATCAGGGGTCCATGATTATGGCTGACTTGCCCTTTATGAGCTATGCCACAGTTGAGCAGTGCATGCAAAGTGCCGGAAAACTGATGCAGTCCGGTGCACACCTGGTCAAACTGGAAGGCAGCGCCTGGCTGGCAGAAAGCATCAGTCTACTGTCCGAGCGCGGCATTCCTGTCTGTGCTCACCTGGGTTTGACGCCGCAGGCGGTCAATCGCTTGGGTGGCTATCGCGTTCAGGGTAAAGATCATGCCGCTGCGCAGCAGATGATTGAAGACGCCCGCTTACTCGAAGAAGCGGGTGCCAGCTTATTACTGCTAGAGTGTGTACCGACCTTGCTGGCCGAAGAAATCACTCGCAATGTGGACATTCCCGTAATCGGTATAGGTGCTGGACCGCATACCGATGCACAGGTACTGGTGCTGCATGACATGCTCAACATTACCACCGGACGCAAGCCTCGCTTCACTCGAAATTTCATGGCTAATGCTGACAGCATCGAGACAGCTATACGTCGATATGATGAAGCGGTAAAAGACGGCAGCTTCCCCAATCAGGATGAGAGTTTTTAAGTCACATGCGAACGTTTGATACTATTGCCCGGCTGCGTGATGAGCTGAGAAGCTGCCGCCATTCTGGTAACACTGTCGCCCTGGTCCCCACTATGGGTAACCTGCATGACGGCCACATTCGACTGATTGAAACAGCGGCCGCCGCCGCCGATACCGTGGTTGCCAGCATTTTCGTGAACCCTTTGCAGTTTGGTCGTAATGAAGACCTCAGCAGCTACCCTCGTACGCTGATTGAAGACCAGAACAAACTCCAGGAAGCTGGCTGTGATCTATTGTTTGCACCAACTGAACAGGAAATCTACCCACGTGGCCGTGACAGCCAGACCCGAGTGGAAGTGCCTGTGCTATCTGACCTCTACTGTGGTGAAACACGACCCGGCCACTTCAGCGGTGTGACCACGGTTGTATGTAAATTATTTAATATCGTCCAGCCGGATATCGCCGTATTTGGTGAAAAAGATTATCAACAGCTGCGTATCATCCGTAAAATGGTCAGTGACCTTTGCATAGCCACTGAAATTATCTCAGTACCCGTTGTACGTGCCGATTCGGGTCTGGCTCTCAGCTCCCGTAACGGTTATCTTTCTACTCAGGAGCTTGAACAGGCACCTGCACTGCAACGCATCATTCGCACAACAGCAGAAGCGCTGACACAAGGACGCCGGGATTTCAGCCAACTGGAACACGAAGCCACCCTACGACTAGAAGCCGCCGGCTTTCGCCGCGACTACTTTCGTATTGTCAGACGCAGCGACCTGGCACCAGCAACAGATAGCGATTCAACTCTGGTGATACTGGCAGCTGCCTGGATGGGCCCAGCAAGACTGATCGACAACCTTGAGCTGGAACTCTGAATTGAAACGCCAACAAGACAATGGTCTAAGCTCTATCTGCTTGACAGAAACAAGCCTGTTCACGCAGACTCAAAACCTACTGACACCTTACATCAGGAATTAGTTACACTTGCGTGAATGCGGCTCAGCCGCGCTTGTCCCCCGATGTCATACCCTATTCATCATTACTGGCGTATCATCGGTACAGTATGTCATCAAAGTCACAACAATGAGGAATACCTATGCGTGAAGTTGTTATCGTTGCTGCTGGTCGTACAGCGGTAGGTACATTTAATGGCGCCTTAGCGTCCCAGCCTGCTGCTATATTAGGTGCAACCGTCATCAAAGGTTTACTAGAAAAACATGCTATAGACGCTGCCAACATCGATGAAGTCATCATGGGGCAAGTCCTTACGGCAGGTTGTGGACAAAACCCAGCCCGCCAGGCGCTGATTCATGCAGGCATCCCTCAGGAAGTCCCTGCAATCACTATTAATAAGGTTTGCGGTTCCGGCCTCAAGGCGATCCAGATGGCGGTACAAGCCATACGCTGTGGTGATGCCGATATGATCGTTGCAGGTGGACAGGAGAACATGTCCTCGTCTCCACACCTTCTGCCTAACTCCCGCAACGGCGCCCGTATGGGTGACTGGAAGATGATTGATTCCATGATTACCGATGGCTTGTGGGATGCGTTCAACAATTACCATATGGGCATTACCACCGAAAATATCGTCGATAAGTACGGTTTTACCCGTGAAGAGCAAGATGCATTTGCCAGCGCCTCTCAAAATAAAGCTGAAGCCGCTGTCACCTCCGGGCGCTTTAAAGATGAGATTATTCCCGTCACCATCCCGCAACGTAAAGGCGACCCGGTTGTTTTTGATACCGACGAACAGCCTCGTTTCGGCTGTACGCCAGATGCACTAGCCAAGCTGCGCCCAGCTTTCAAGAAAGATGGCACAGTAACGGCGGGCAACAGCTCAACCATTAACGATGGTGCTGCCGCTGTAATTGTCTGCTCTGCTGAAAAAGCCGCTGAACTGGGCCTGAAACCTCTGGCTCGTATCAAGGCCTATGCATCTGCTGGTGTGGATCCAGCTATTATGGGTACCGGCCCTATCTGCGCCACTCAAAAAGCACTGGAAAAGGCCGGCTGGAATGTCAGCGATCTGGAGCTGGTTGAAGCCAATGAAGCTTTTGCCGCACAAGCCATGTCGGTGAACAAAGACCTGGGCTGGGACACCAACATCGTCAATGTTAACGGTGGCGCCATTGCCTTAGGCCATCCTATTGGAGCGTCCGGCTGCCGCATTTTCGTGTCGCTAGTACACGAAATGAACAAACGTGATGCCAAGAAAGCCCTGGCAACACTTTGCATCGGTGGTGGTATGGGTACGGCGCTGGCAATTGAGCGCGACTGAGTCCAGTAACACTTGAGCTAGCAAACGCCTAGCTACTGATAGTATTAAGCCAGATCCATGCAAGCGGATCTGGCTTTTATGTACAGGATGTACGGACACTGCATACGCGTCGTCCATGGTGCTATATGCCGCGAGGTCATAGGCTATTTTGTAGCAATAGCGCCCTTACCTACCCCTTCATAAGCCCGCACTTCAATCGTCGAATCCGGATATTCTGACTTAATCGCCTGAGCCAGATGATCAGCTATCTGCTCTACCGTCGTTTCTGTTTCCATCATGTAACAACAACGCATCGGCAGTAATAGCTCAAATCGCCCCTGTGGTGCTTCATAGACAAACAGAGCATGATTATCTTCACTGCTAAGCAAGTGCGCTTGGGTACCTAAATAGATATCTTCAAACTGTTGTGACCAATACAACTCAAGATCCTGGCGACGTTTCTGATCAACACGGACCTGCATCCGCGAACGATGACCATGAGCAATGCGCTGACAATTACCTCGATGCTGCTGCAAGCCATGACTGTAGTGATAAAAAGCGCCTTCTATGGCTTCGGCCACGAAGCGCAACTCCAAAGACTCAACCTGCTCAGGGAACAGCGCCAATAGTTGCGTTTCACACCATTTAGCGACCGCTTGCTGCTGTATTTCCATCACAGGAATCAGTGCAATCGCCTGATCCGGCGCCTTGCAAACAAAACGCTCTCCAGTGGGATAGGTCCAGTCGACTTGTGTTTCTCCTGTCGACTGCTGCCAACTTAGTCTACTCATTCCAGTAGCAACCACCAACATATGGTCGACATGCGTATCCAGCCAGGTTTTGATGCGTTTTTTTACCACACCAAAATCACAGATCATCCCCTGCTCATCCAACTTGCCCTCCAGGACCAGTTGCACTTCCCAGGATTCGCCCATCAAGCCCCGCTGCGGGTGCAGGTAGGAAAAATCTACATGGGTCAGGTTATCGACAAATAGCTTCACACACGCCTCTCTGCATTGCTTTAGTAAGATCTGTATTTTAGCCTAAAGCCACCGGGTTTTCATGATACAAACTGTAAGGAATACCTCAGCCCCGGCTTGCGCTATAATGGCGCTTTTAGCAAGAGTTAGCTGTTATGCGTCTGGATAAATACTTGGCACAAGCCACCGGCATGTCGCGAAAAGAGGTTAAAAAGCAACTACATGCAGGCTGGGTACTGGTCAACGATCAACTCGAGCGTGACAGTGGTCGTCATATCAATTCAGATGATCAGGTGGTACTGGATGGGCAGTTACTCTCAGAGCCCCGCCCGCGTTTTTTAATGCTGCATAAACCTGTTGGCTATATCTGCTCTAATGATGATCCCGTCCATGCCACTGCCCTCACATTAATAGATTTACCTGCAGCAGAGAAATTACTCATTGCCGGGCGTCTGGATCTGGACACTAGCGGACTACTGCTGCTCACCGATGATGGCCAGTGGACACACCGCATCACGTCTCCCAAACACAAACTGCCAAAACGTTACCGCACCTGGCTTGCCGAGCCCCTGGAAGCTAACGCCGAAATGCTGTTGCAGCGTGGAATAATGCTCAAGAGCGAAAAACAACGTACTAAACCAGCCCAGCTTGAGCGTATCAGCGATACGGAAGTACTGATCACGCTAACAGAAGGGCGCTATCATCAGGTTAAGCGTATGTTTGCAGCACTTGATAATCGGGTTGTCGCATTGCACCGAGAGCAGATAGGTGAAATTACACTGGATGACGCTCTGGCACCTGGAGAATACCGGGATTTAACCCAGGCTGAAATCGATTCTGTCTATGCGGGAGCCACACCAACGTGACTAACCGAGCGCACGTAGATCCAGCGTCTTCACTCATGTTCAGGACACTGCAAAACTCGCCTGAAAACAGTCTGTGGTTTGTGGATGAAAATATCAGCCTGCCACTGCCCGCCGCACAGACACAGATTCAGGTTATCACTAACCGATTTGATCTATTCCAGCAGCTGCAACAGGCAGGCTGGCACAGTCGCTTTAGTGATTTTGACACGAGTCACATTACTCCTCGCAGTCTTACGCGAATATTACTACGTATTCCCAAGGAAAAGCCGCTAGCTCACTATTTAATCAACCAGGCCGCTAAGTTGCTGGATGATCAAGGTGAGTTAGTACTGATTGGGGATAAATCAGAAGGCATTCGCAGCTACGGCAAACGCGCCAGGGAACGACTGGGCGGCCAGTTAAATGAAACTAAAATCAATGCGGGCCTGTGGTTCACCAGCATTACCCATGATGCACAGGCAAACACGCCTGAACTGGATGATCAGCAGTACACCCAGTTGCGACAGCTCAGCGATAGAACTGGCTTCAGTTTTATCAGCAAACCCGGTCTGTACGGCTGGCAAAAAGTGGATCAAGGCAGCGCGTTCCTGTGTGATGAGTTAGTGGTACTGCTTGATCAGCCACTGCCACTTTCCGGTCGTGTATTGGACTTGGGTTGCGGCTTTGGCTATCTCAGTCTACGCAGTGCCAGCACGAAGACACTACTCACCTGCACAGATAATAATGCTGCCGCTCTGCGGGCCTGCCAGGCCAATATCGATATGCAAGGCCTAAGGGCCGACGTCATTGCCAGCGATGCTGGCGATACCCTGCAGGGTCCATTTGACACGATCCTGTGCAACCCGCCGTTTCACTCCGGCTTTGCCACCAACAGTGATTTAACCAGTCGCTTCGTTGCCGCTGCGGCACGCCTGCTATCAGCTGAAGGCCATGCCTTCTTTGTGGTCAACAAACATATTGCCCTGGAGCACAAAGCGGCCTCACACTTTGGTAAAATCCACCTGCAGGCTGATAATGGACATTTTAAGCTCATACATTTGAGTCAACCCAGACACTACAGGAACTTGTCATGACGTTCGAATACCTTCGCCAGTCGCTTTTCTTTTTCAGACAACATCTACTGACTCTGGCTGCCATTCAATTGCCTTTTTTGGCCCTGATTGGCCTGTTGAGTTTTTTTCTGCAGGGCGATCTAACCAGCGGTGAAGACGTTGCAAGTGGTAGCTTTTTGTTACTCGGCTTGCTGCAACTATGTCTGCTGCCACTCTACTGGGGTGCCACGATTTTCTACATGCAGTCGGTTCTGGATGGCAAACCCCTGACCGTCATGAGCGCCATCAGCCTGGGCATGACTAGCTGGGGGCGTTTACTTCTGACTTACATACTCAATGGCTTTGCCGTGTTACTAGGCTTAATTATGCTGATCATTCCTGGTGTTTATGTCGGTGTGCGTCTGGCCTTTGCCGATTATGTCTGTGTACTCGAAGGTAAAAGTGCCACTCAGTCACTGAAGCAAAGCTGGTCACAAACGCAGCCCTACTTTTGGATGCTGGTGCAGGGCTTCGTGATTATTTTCCTCTGCTTGTTCCTGCTCCAGATGCTGATTCAGCAGTTATTCGGATCAACGCTTCCAGGCACTCTGCTGTCTTTACTGGTGGACTTCGGTGGGGTCATGCTGACTGTATTTGGCTTTCGCGTGTTCAGTGTGATGCGAGAAGAGCAATAGGGAGAGCAATAGACTGCGCCACTCCTGCGCATCCATGCGCTCGTGGCATACCGTACATCCTGTACATAAAAAAACCCGGGCAGCTTAGCTGCCCGGGTTTTTTTATTATAGTCGCCGGCGCTTAAGCGCTGACAGACTCATCTTCATCCATATCTTTCATGGACAGTTTGATACGTCCACGAACATCTACATCCAGTACTTTAACCTTAATCACATCATCCATTTTGATATAATCAGTAACGGCTTTGACGCGCTCGTTGGCGATCTGTGAAATATGCACCAGACCATCTTTACCTGGCAGAATATTTACAAAGGCACCGAACTCTTCGATACGCACAACTTTACCTTCGTAGATTTTGCCAACTTCGGCTTCAGCGGTGATCGCCAGAATACGCTCTACAGCTGCTTTGGCATTTTCTTTGTTGTCAGCATAGACACGCACAGTGCCATCATCTTCGATATCGATGGAGGCGCCAGTTTCTTCAGTCAGTGCACGGATGGTCGCACCACCTTTACCGATCACGTCACGGATTTTCTCTGGATTAACTTTCAGCTGCGTCATCGCTGGTGCATTATCAGGCAGTTCTGGACGGCTGTAGCCTATCACTTTCGCCATTTCACGCAGGATATGCTTGCGCGCATCCATGGCCTGACCCAGAGCGATCTCCATGATTTCTTCGGTAATACCGGTGATCTTGATATCCATCTGCAGTGCCGTAACACCACTTTCAGTACCAGCTACTTTAAAGTCCATATCACCCAGGTGATCTTCATCACCGAGAATATCGGTCAGAATGGCAAAACGATCGCCTTCTTTAACCAGACCCATGGCAATACCGGCAACAGGTGCTTTCAGAGGCACACCGGCATCCATCAGTGCCAGCGAAGCGCCACAGACAGAAGCCATAGAGCTGGAACCGTTGGATTCAGTAATCTCGGAAACCACACGAATGGTGTAAGGGAATTCTTCCAGTGTCGGCAGCATTGCCTGCACACCACGACGCGCCAGACGACCATGGCCGATTTCACGACGACCTGGGCCCATCATGCGCGAGGTTTCGCCTACTGAGTAGCCTGGGAAATTGTATTGCAACATAAAGTTGTCTTTGCGCTCACCTTCAATGGCGTCGATAATCTGCATGTCACGCGCGGTACCCAGGGTACAGGTGACGATCGCCTGGGTTTCACCACGGGTGAACAGTGAAGAGCCATGCACGCTTTTCAGTACATCGATTTCAACATCAATCGGGCGTACGGTTTTGGTATCACGACCATCAATACGCGGCTGACCATCCAGAATACGACCACGGACAGTGTCTTTTTCGATGCTACCGAAGACTTTTTTAACATCTTCATCAGACGGAGCGTCATCGGCGCCGGTTACAAGTGCAGTAACCACTTCATCACGCAGCGCACGTACAGCGTCCTGGCGCTGAGCTTTATCAGCCACCTGGTAAGCATCACTCAAGCGAGAGCCCAACAGCTGCTCTACCTGTGCAGTCAAAGACTCATCTTTAGCCACTGGCTGCCAATCCCAGGTAGGCTTAGCAGCAACAGCGGCAAATTCATTGATCGCCTGAATAACGACCTGCATCTCCTGGTGCGCATACAACACAGCACCCAGCATTTCATCTTCAGTCAACTCTTTGGCTTCAGATTCAACCATCAGTACCGCATCAGCGGTACCGGCAACCATCATATCCAGCTCAGAGGTAGCTAGCGTGGCGTAGTTCGGGTTAAGAAGATAGCCCTGCTCTTCGTTAAAGCCGACACGCGCGGCGCCAATCGGACCCTGGAAAGGAATACCTGAAATAGCCAGGGCCGCTGAGGTACCAATCATCGCCGCCACATCTGGATCCGTGCCTTTATCAGACGAAACAACCTGACAAATCACCATGACTTCATTCATGAAGCCTTTCGGAAACAGCGGACGAATTGGACGGTCAATCAGACGAGAGGTCAGCGTTTCTTTCTCGGTAGGACGGGCTTCACGCTTGAAGAACCCTCCAGGAATGCGGCCAACCGCATAGTATTTTTCCTGATAGTGCACAGTAAGCGGGAAAAAAGACTGACCAGGTTTGGCCTCTTTCATACCGACAACGGTACACAGAACCTGGGTTTTTTCATCCACAGTAACCATAACGGCACCGGTGGCCTGGCGCGCAATGCGTCCAGTTTCAAGCGTGACGGTCTGCTGACCGAATTGAAAAGTTTTGGTAATCGCTTGCACGATATTCTCCTATTAGGTATTGAGGTATCAGTGCTGCAAACCAATCATACAATTCTTTGAGCCAGTACTCAGCTATACGCTGTATGCAACGTACAGCTGAGTACGGGCTAGATGATTGTCAATGTTCACAGTGCTGAAAAAAACAGGGCCATACAAAGTATGGCCCGGGTAACTCTTAGCTTAGCGACGCAGACCCAGACGGGCGATCAGCTTAAGATAGCGATCAGCGTCTTTGCGCTTCAGGTAATCCAGCAGCTTACGACGCTGGTTTACCATGCGAATCAAACCACGACGTGAGTGGTGATCCTGTTTGTTCGCTTTGAAGTGACTCTGCAGGCCAGTAATGTTAGCTGTCAGCAGGGCTACCTGAACTTCCGGTGATCCGGTATCGCCAGTGCCACGACCGAATTCAGCGACAATCTCGGCTTTCTTTTCTGTTGCTAATGCCATTTTTTTCTCCTTTAACAATATGCACACAGCCAACAGGCTGCTGGTTTATAGACGCGCAGAGCCGGGCATATTTCCAGTACTGCGTCAGTAGTTATAACCCGATGGCTATAACCGTTTAATCATTCAATTGGGTGTCAGTCCGAACCAGACGCTTACCTTTCAGGCGCGCTTCTGAATCCGTTTCTGCCAAACCCAGAAAACGTCCACTGGACTGCTCAAATACCCGCCACTCAGAGGCAGGTATCAAGTCAAGATCAACCAGTGTACGCCCTTGTAATAGCGCAACTGCTTGCTCGTCTGTCAGGTGACAGTCGGGTAAGGATTCTATTGCGCTCCAAGGAGGTAATAATAACGTATCCAGACTATTTTGTATGCAGTGCGGATCATCCGTCTGTAAGGCTTTAATCTGCTCATCCAGTGCCTCAAGAGACAGCATTTGAGATTGATCAAACTGCCCAGTGCGAATGCGGCGCAGTCGACTAACATGTGCGCCACAGCCAAGCAACTCTCCAAGATCCTGCACAATACTACGAATATAGGTGCCTTTAGAGCAATGAATTTCAAGATCCAGCTCCTGATCACGCAACGCCAGCAAACGGATTTTGTCAATCCGCACCTGGCGAGGCTTAACCTCAACCTGAATGCCTTTTCTGGCCAGCTTGTACATCGGCTGCCCTTGCACTTTCAGCGCTGAATAGATCGGTGGTACCTGCTCTATTTCACCCTGAAAATGTGCTTGCAACAAGGCTTCAACCTGTGAGGCTGTCAGATCATCAGGAACGGGACGTGTTTCTGTCACCTCACCATCGGCATCGGCTGTATCTGTTTTTTCGCCTAATCTGGCGGTAGTCAGATACGCTTTGTCAGCATCCAGCAAGTACTGGGAAAACTTGGTCGCTTCTCCCAGACAGATAGGCAGCAGCCCCGTTGCCAGAGGATCCAACGCACCCGTATGGCCAGCCTTGGCAGCACCATAGAGGTGTTTGATTTTCTGCAATACCTTATTCGAGCTCATCCCGGCGGGCTTATCCAGCAAGAACACCCCGTCAACCGCACGACCTTTAGGTTTACGCGCCAAGCCGCCTTACTCCTCAGACTCGGAGCGCTTTTGCTCCCGCTGAAAGGCCTGTTCAATCAGGCTATGCAGACGACGTCCGCGGTCGACGCTTTCATCAAAGTGAAAACGCAGCTGTGGCATGACGCGCAACTTAATACCACGCGATAATTCCTTGCGCAAAAAACCCGCCGCATTATTCAATACAGCGAGAGACTGAGGAACCACGGATTCTTCATCCTGCTCACCTATCGGCATTACGGTAACGTAGGTATCAGCATAGCCAAGGTCTTTACTGACCTTGACATAACTGACCGTGACCATACCCAGGCGGGGATCCCTGATCTCACGCTGAATCAGCATGGATAGATCCCGCTGGATCTGATCCGCTACCCGATCGGTTCGTTTAAACTCGCGAGCCATATCTCTCCATTACAGCGTGCGCTGTACTTCAATGGTGTCAAAGACTTCGATCTGATCGCCGACTTTAACATCGTTATAGTTTTTCACCCCGATGCCGCACTCCATGCCATTACGCACTTCTGCCACGACTTCTTTAAAGCGACGCAGTGATTCCAGCTCACCTTCGTAAATGACCACGTTGTCACGCAGTACACGAATGCGCTTGTTGCGGTGCACTGTACCCTCAGTCACCATACAACCGGCAATCTGACCCAGCTTCGGTGAACGGAACACATCACGCACTTCTGCAACACCGACAATTTCTTCACGATATTCCGGTGACAACAGCCCTACCATCGCCTGTTTAACATCATTGATGATGTCGTAAATGACGCTGTAATAACGCAGTTCCAGCTCTTCACGCTCAACGATAGCTTTCGCCTGGTTATCGGCACGTACGTTAAAGCCGATCATAATGGCAGAAGAAGCCAATGCCAGGTTGGCATCAGTCTCACCGAAGCCGCCAATACCACTGGAAACAATATTCACTTTAACTTCGTCAGTGGACAGATCTTCCAGCGAGCTTGTCAGCGCTTCCAGAGAACCACGAACATCCGCTTTCAGTACAATGTTCAGGGATTTAACCTCACCGGCTTGCATATTCTCAAACAGATTTTCCAGTTTGGATTTTTGCTGACGGGCCAGTTTAATTTCACGGAATTTACCCTGGCGGAACATCGCCACTTCACGGGCTTTCTTCTCAGAAGACACCACAGTGAACTCGTCACCGGCATCCGGTGTACCATCAAGACCCAAAATCTCAACTGGTATCGCCGGGCCAGCAGATTCTACTGGACGTCCAGCTTCATCAAGCATGGCGCGAACTTTACCGTAATGCAGACCAGCCAGGACGATATCACCTTTGCGCAGCGTACCATTCTGTACCAACAAGGTAGATACTGATCCACGGCCTTTATCCAGACGCGATTCAACCACTACCCCTGACGCGGGCATATCCGCAACGGCCTTGAGTTCAAGCACTTCAGCCTGTAGCAACACTGCATCCAGCAGCGCATCAATCCCTTCACCAGTTTTCGCTGAGACATGCACGAATTGCACATCACCGCCCCACTCTTCAGAGATGACATCGCGCTGCGCTAACTCATTACGTACGCGATCCGGATCAGCTTCGGGCTTATCAATTTTATTCACAGCAACAACTAACGGCACACCGGCCGCTTTGGAATGCTGAACCGCTTCTTCCGTCTGCGGCATCACGCCATCATCAGCCGCAACAACCAGAATAACGATATCCGTCAGTTTGGCACCACGTGCACGCATAGCGGTAAAGGCGGCGTGTCCTGGAGTGTCCAGGAAAGTCACCATGCCGTTTTCCGTTTCAACATGGTAAGCACCAATATGCTGGGTAATACCACCCGATTCACCCGCAGCCACTTTGGCTTCACGGATATAGTCCAGCAATGACGTTTTACCATGATCGACATGACCCATGACCGTAACAACTGGCGCACGGGAAGTGCCTTCTCCTTTGTGCTGTTGCAAGCCTTCAAGCAAAGCATCTTCAATGGCATTTTCCTGCAGAGGAACGGCTTTGTGGCCCATCTCCTCAACCACCAGCACGGCGGTGTCCTGATCCAATACCTGATTGATGGTTGCCATAGCGCCCATCTTGAACATCACTTTGATGACTTCAGCGGCCTTGATCGACATTTTTTTAGCCAGATCTGCCACAGTGATGCTTTCAGGAACACTAACTTCATGCACTACAGGTGCAGTCGGCTTTTCAAAACCATGCTGGTTTGCACTGGCGCGTCCGCGTCCCATTGCACGCTTCGGGCTTTTACCCGGACGGCGTGTTCCACGCGGACCTTCTTCATTCAGGCCAGGGCCCTTACGGGTTGCGGCCGGCTTACCACGACGAGGAGAATCATCTTCATCGCGACGGCCACCACCTTTAGGACGATTTTCCTTGGTTTTGGTACGAGCAGGCCCCTTTTTCTCTTCAACCGGCTCAGTCACAACCGCGATATCAGGCACTGTAGTAGCCGCCGCCACTTTCTGGGCCACGGGTGCTGCTTCTGCTTTATCAGCAACACTCGCATCCGCAGCCTCTGCGGCTTTCACCTCAGCAACCGCTTCAACATTTGACACTACCGGCTCAGCTGAGACGCCCGTTTCTGCAACGACATCTGGCTGTGCTATAGCCTCATTAGCAGCAACTTCAATTTCCGGACTGTTACTGGCTTCGTCCAAACCTTCACGCTTCACATAAGTACGTTTTTTACGTACCTCAACATTCACTGTTTTACGTTTGCCTGCAGCACCGGCAACTTTGAGCTGCGATGTAGTCTTGCGTTTCAACGTAATTCGACTGGGTTCAGCCACAGCACCCTCATCACCATGTGATTTTTTCAGGTGAGTAAGTAGTGACTGACGCTCTGTTTCAGAAACCATTGAGGTTTCTGACTTACCTTTGATTCCGGCATCCTGCATCTGATTGAGCAAACGCTCAACGGATACACCAACCACATCGGCAAGTTGTTTAACGGTTACTTCTGCCATAAATGGGTTCCTCTTCTCCGTTGACTGTTACTGACTTTCTGAAAACCATGGAGCGCGCGCAGTCATTATCAGCGCAGCGGCCCGTTCTTCATCCAGCCCCTCAATTTCTGTTAATTCATCGACGGACTGCTCTGCCAGGTCTTCCATAGTAATGACACCAATCGCTGCTAGCTGATAAGCCAGCGCACGATCCATGCCTTCCATGGTCAAAAGATCTTCTGCAGGTTCCGTAGACCCTAATTGTTCTTCATTTGCGATCGCCAGATTGAGCAGTGCATCTTTGGCTCTAGCTCGCAGCGACTCAACGATTTCTTCGTCGAAACCATCAATTTCAAGCATTTCATCAACCGGCACATAAGCCACTTCTTCCAGTGAAGTAAAGCCTTCTTCGACCAGTATCTGCGCCAGCTCATCATCAACATCCAGGTGTACCATAAACAGATCCAGCACACGGCCGACTTCAGACTGATGCTTTTCCTGTGCCTCGGCTTCACTCATCACATTGAGTTTCCAGCCAGTCATTTCACTGGCCAAACGCACATTCTGACCATTACGGCCGATTGCCATTGCCAGCGCCTCTTCTGCCACAGCAACATCCATAGAGTGGCTATCTTCATCAATCACGATAGACGCAACCTCTGCAGGCGCCATGGCATTGATGACCAATTGCGCTGGATTATCATCCCAAAGGACAATATCCACACGTTCACCACCCAGCTCATTGGTCACCGCCTGTACACGTGAACCACGCATACCTACGCAGGCACCGACTGGATCGATACGACCATCATTGGTTTTAACCGCAATTTTGGCACGTGATCCAGGATCGCGTGCAGCTGCTCTGATTTCAATCACTTCTTCAGCAATTTCAGGCACTTCAAGACTGAACAGCTCAACCAACATTGCAGGTGCTGTTCTGCTCAAAATCAATTGTGGACCACGGCCTTCGGCGCGTACTTCTTCAAGCACGGCACGTACCCGATCACCCATGCGAAAGCTTTCACGCGGCAACAGGTGCTCACGGGGCAACAAGGCTTCAGCATTATTACCCAGATCAATAATGACATTGTCACGTGTCACTTTTTTGACGGTGCCAGCAATCAATTCCCCTTGACGATCACGGTATTGATCAACCACTTTAGCCCGTTCAGCTTCACGCACTTTCTGTACGATGACCTGTTTGGCTGTCTGTGCAGCAATACGTCCAAACGCAACGGATTCGACCTGCTCTTCGTATACATCGCCAGGTTTCAGTGCCGGATCAAGTTCTAACGCTTCCTGAAGCGTCAGTTCTGTGCCCAATGTAGGCACGCCCTCATTATCCATAACCAACCAGCGACGGAAGGTATCATAATCACCTGTAGCGCGATCTATCTGCACGTGGATATCGGCTTCTTCGTCGTAACGTTTCTTGGTTGCAGTCGCCAGCGCCACTTCAATCGCTTCAAATATAACTGCCTTTGGCACATCCTTTTCATTGGATACTGCTTCAGCAACCAGCAAAATCTCTTTATTCATTACCCAGCCTCACCTGAACCTTACAAACGCTTAAAATTGCGGAACCAGTCGCGCCCGATCTATAAAATCAAGGGGCAACAAGTATTCATGATCATCCACTACTAGCAGTATCTCATCACCTTCAACGCCATTCAGTACACCTTTGAAGCGCCGACGCCCTTCAAAAGGGACTCGCAGACGAACTTCCAACTGGTGACCCAAATGAGCCTGATACTGCTCCAGTGTGTATAGGGGCCTGTCCATTCCTGGCGAGGAGACTTCCAGCAGATATTGCTCTGCAATCGGATCTTCTACGTCAAGAATACCACTGACCTGATGACTAACCCGGGCACAGTCATCCACCGTGACACCCTCCGGGCCATCTATATAAATTCTCAGAGTGCTCTGTTTTCCTGCTGACCGAAATTCAACCCCCCACAGGTCAAATCCCAGCGCACTGATTGCAGGTCTAATCAAACTTTCCAGCTGCTTAATCTTAGCTGACACGCTACTTACCTCTTACTGACACCGCGACAGGGGCGTCCCATCTACTATCGGTAACAAATCGCATTGACTGCGCTGTTACGAGTTGACCCACGCCAAACAAAAAATGGGTCGCAACCGGACCCATTTCTGAAAGACATAGTGCCATGATTCACCTACGAAAAAGCCCCTATAGAGGGGCTTTTTCCTAATCCAGAACGGGCTGTGTATCAATAACACCGCTGCTCATGGTTTGAAACCTGACCATAGATACCGCTATTCCACAGCAGCACTTACCATCAGCCTACGAAGTTACACAGCACTGTGTTATATCAGAAATGAGCGCCATCTTCGTAAAAAACTGATTTATTATAGCAACTGACGCGGTTTGTCACAATATATAGATCGAATCACAATCAAGTCACCGTCAATTGAGCATATAATTTGAAATTATTTCGTCCATCTGCCTTGGCCGCGTACAGAGCTTTATCCGCCTGAGTCATCATCTCTTCCAGTGAGAGTGTTGACTCTGTTAACTGACTAATACCTATACTCGCTGTAATTGTGTGGTTGGTAAATGGCACAATGACCTTTTCAATACACCCACGCAAGCGTTCAGCGACCACAGCTGACTGTTTGGTATCGGCATCATCCAACAGCAAGACAAATTCCTCGCCACCTAACCGAGCATGCAGATCTGTCTGACGACACGCATTACGACAGCATTCAGCCACTGCCATCAGCACTTGATCGCCACACTTATGGCCCCAGGTATCATTGACGGTTTTGAAATAGTCCAGATCAACCATCAACAGCGCTAAGTCACGCTCATGCCTGCGCGCGCGTTCAAACAAAGCGGTGCCCTGAGTAAAAAATGCTCGTCGATTCATCACCCGCGTCAAAGGATCATGAGCTGCATCAAAACGCGCCTGTTCACGCTCCTCTAATGAAGCACCTAAAATCATTGACATGATAACAGTTACAACAAATAACAGCTGGAAATCCATTACCGGGTAATTATCCAGATCCAGTAGTATATAAGCCGTTACTGCCGATAGATTTACTACTAAAGACGTCAGTAGCGCAAAGCGCATCCCATAGACAGTAGCCGCCCAGGCCACTGGCAGTAATATTAGATAACCCACGCGCCCGACCACATCCGCGACACCTATCACCATAAAATATACGACAACAACTAAGGCGGTTAAAAGCAGCAACATTAACGGCCAAGCCACTCGCCGCTCAAACACATCACCACGATAGACATGATGCCCTTCGTAAAGATCAATAAATAACGTTGCGGCCGCCATAAACATCAGAGCACCACCCAGATCGCCGATCCAGAAATTGAAAAATATCGACGGCATTCCATCGGGCGGCAATGACATAAAATATTTCAGTGAAACAACTGCCATGGCAGAAGATGCCAGTGTAGTGACTGTCAGTACTAAAATCAGCCCACTGACATCATGAATAGTTTTAACCGGCAATGAGAAAACGGTCAAACGACGAGCTACTAGTGCAGCAACGGAGTAAACCAATAACTGCCGTATCGACATGACAAAATTTTCTATTTGCCAATCCCAGAACTGATCATAGGGAAAACCACCCAGCATAATAGCCAAGGCGGCCACAGGGATATAGCGCGCGCCATAATGAAATACAAACAATAAAACGACACCAGCGGCAGGATAAAATGCACTGACATGAGGGGCTATTTCAAACAGACTGGCAAAATGCCACATTAGGTAATAGAGCAGCACGAATACTAGAGAGCGCGAAAAAAATTCCATTTATAACCTGTTAATAGCCTATACCAGAGCTAACATCTCCGAGATTCAATTTAGAATTTCTGAGAAGCACATAACACAGTATCTGCCATTTGAAGATTTCTGTATAGATTAAAACACAGCTCACTTACACCCATGTTTGTAAGTCACAGATAAGACAATCAAAAAAATATTAATATAAAGGAAGGAACCGAACCTCTTGCCACTTCTGCGCAGGAGGTTCGGGCAATCTAGGCTCAAGCTGGCGAAATACCTCTGATTCTTTCAGAACGACGTCGCAACAACTCAACCGTTGTCAGCATCGCTATCGACAGGAGTACCAGAATCGTAGCTACGGCCAGAATAGTTGGACTGATAGATTCCCTGATACCCGACCACATCTGTATCGGCATGGTGGATTGCTGCGGCCCGGAAATGAACAACACCACAACAACTTCATCAAACGAGGTTGCGAAAGCAAACAACGCGCCGGATATTACCCCAGGTAGCACCAGGGGCAATATCACTTTGAAAAAAGTCGTCGTAGGGTTTGCCCCCATCGAAGCTGCCGCCCGGACCAGGCTTTGATCAAAACCGGTCAAGGTGGCGGTAACCGTAATCACCACAAAGGGGATACCCAGTGCCGTATGTGCCAAAATCACCCCGAGGTAGGTTTGCGCCAAGCCTACATCTGAGAAAAAGAAGAACATACCGGCACCGGAAATTATCACCGGTACGATCATTGGCGATATCAGCACCGCCATCACTACCGACCGATAGGGCATAAAGCGACTGGATAAACCCAGCGCCGCAATCGTACCCAATACGGTTGCCAGAATGGTTGAGGCTATGGCAATGAGAATACTGTTCTTGATCGAATGCAACCAGGCCTCTGAGGTAAAGAAGTCCTGATACCAACGCAATGAATAGCCCTCTGGATCCAATGTGAGCATCTTCTGGGTAAAAGAGAAGTAAGGCTCAGCATTAAAACTCAGTGGAATTATCACAAACAATGGACCAATCAAAAAACAGAATATCAAACCACAGATAATTCTGAAGATGTAATACCAAGCCTTTTCAAAAGGCGTTGCATAAGCAGGTACAGCCATAAGTTTTGCTCCTCCTTATCCCAGCTTCAGATTATCTGAACCGACCAATCGGTTGTAGATCAGATACAGGGCGATAACCAGCCCCAACAACAAAGATGCAATCGCTGCCGCCAGCCCCCAGTTGAGGGAAACCTGCATGTGATAAGCGATAAAGTTAGTGATAAAGCGACCTGACTCACCACCCACAAGCGCGGGGGTAATGTAGTAACCTATCGCTAAAATAAACACCAGAATGGCACCCGCACCTATGCCAGGCAAGGTCTGCGGAAAATACACCCGCCGGAAGGCTGTGAAGCCAGTTGCTCCCATCGACCGCGCCGCGCGCATGTATGAAGGCGAAATACTCTTCATCACTGAATAGAGCGGCAAGATCATGAATGGCAGCAGAATATGCGTCATTGCAACGATCGTGCCTATCTCGTTATAGATCATCTGCAAACGCGATTGATCATCGATAATACCCATTGAGACCAGCATATTATTCAATATACCCTGGCTCTGTAATATCGCTATCCAGGTAGTCGTTCGCACCAACAACGATGTCCAGAAAGGCAAAAGCACCAGCATCATCAGCAAGCTGGATGTCCGCATAGGCAAACTGGCCAATAGAAAAGCAACCGGATAACCGAGCAGAAAGCACAAGAAAGTGATCAGCAGACTCATCCAAATTGTCTTGATCATCAAGTCAACATAGACTCGCCGAGACTCTGGCTGACGAACAATACTGCCATCAGCGTCATAACGCATATCCATCGCTGCCAGATAATAGCTTAGGGTATATCCACTGGATTCACGTTTGATTACGCGCCACACATTGGTCTCTTCCCAATTACGGTGTGCATCTATCAGCGTGTCTTTCCAGGAATCAGGGTTCTCGACCCTGGTAATACGCCTGGCTGTGCCGGTAATGGTAGAACGCATACCGGAGTATTCGTAATTCAATCGACTGGCAACCCGCCCCAGATTTCGGTTGCGCTGACCCTCTTTAAGATCATGCGCTAGCGCCGCATAAACGGATTCATCGGGTAATCCTTCACCGTCCCAACTCCGCAAAGCAGAGGACGTAGTCGGCATGATAGTGGCGACTTCATTACTTTCAACACTGCGTGTCAACATGCTGAAAATAGGTAAAATGAAAGCAACCAGCAAAAATATCATTAACGGCGCAACTAATAGGATTGCGCGCAACTTGTTCTTGAACAACGCCCGCCTGAGGCTCGTTTTAAGCGGACGACCATCGGCAGCGACCAACGGTGCCGAAGCACCGTTGTCACCGTTCCCGGATGGATTACTGTGCGAGCCAGGCATCGAAGCGCTCATTCAACTCATCCTGATAGTCAGCCCAGAATTCATCATTCTTCGGCAAAGCCGTAGCGAAGTTGGGTTCATAAGTTGGCATATGAGGAGTCATATCTATACCCGTCGGAATATGATCGCCGACTAAAGCTGCACCACTCTTACGCGCTGGACCATAGGAAATATAACTGGCCTGCGCTGCATTCTGCTCTGACTCAGTAGAAAAACGCAGGAAGTCTTTGGCAGCATCCATTTTCCCTCTTGGCACTACCCAACCATCCAGCTCAAACACCTGAGCATCCCAGATGATTTCGAAAGGCTGCTCTTCATTAACCTGTGCAGAGAAAATACGGCCATTGTAGGCAGAAGCGAATGCAACTTCCTGGTCAGCCAATAGCTGTGGCGGCTGAGCCCCTTCAGACCACCAGATCACTTCATCCTTGATGGTATCCAGCTTGGCCAAAGCACGCTCTACCCCTTCATTAGTTGTCAGCAGATCATAAACCTCTTCATGCGGTACACCATCAGCAATCAACGCCCATTCCAGGTTATTGATCGGACGACGTTGCAGCGAGCGTTTACCAGGGAAGTTTTCCAGATCAAACACATCTGCGATGGTTGAAGGCTTGTTATCTTCCGGGAACATTTCAGTATTGAATGCAACAATATTGGAGTAAACGATAGTCGCTACAAAGCACTCGTCTAGCGCACCTGGAATAAAGTCTTCACTGGGTAGCGTACCATCTGGCGCAGGTGCCAGCAGCTCATCATGATCCAGTATTTCAATCAGACCTTCAGCACAGGCTATTTTGGCATCAGCAGGAAGCATATCCACCAAATCCCAGGTGACATTTCCAGCTTCAACTTGCGCGCGCAGACCTGCCAGGCCAGTTGCAGAACGGTCGATATTAACGATGCGCTGACCGGTTTTTTCTGTCCAGGGTTTAGAGTAGGCCTCCTCCTGGCTCATGGTATAAGCACCACCCCATGACACTACATTAAGATCCTCTTGGGCATGGGCTGTCGAAATAACAGTGGCTGTTGATAGCATCACAGCGGCTGTCAGAGCGGATTTACGAAAAGTTCTAGTCATTTGTAACTCCAGCATTCAGATTTATTAGTGGGCAATAAGCCTGTTGTTATTATTTACGCATCAAGTGCGCGACAATCACTGACGGTCCAGCCTACGGTGATCTTATCGCCAGCCGTATAACGATGGACAGCAGATGAATTTGGTGTTTTTACGATAAACTCGTTGTTACCTGCCACTTCAAACCGGGTTCTGAGATGATCACCCATATAGATAACTTCCCTGACTTTAGCATCAAGGATATTGGGAACAGAGCCAGGTTCCGGATTAATACACACGCGCTCAGGACGCAGAGACAGCGTACTCTGCTTACCCTTGCCTGCAACATTTACAGGCAACGAATGCACGACTTCACCGGTTGGTAAACGCACATCTGCCTGCTCATCCGTCAGTTCCAGCACTTCTCCAACAAACGCATTATTCTCACCAATAAAGCTGGCGACGAATGCATTTTCAGGACTTTCATACAAATCTTCTGGCGTTGCCAGTTGCTGCACAATGCCATCATCAAACACAGCGATACGATCAGACATGGTCAAGGCTTCTGTTTGATCATGCGTCACGTAGATCATACTGATCCCCAGGTCCTCATGCAGGTATTTGATTTCAAACTGCATCTCTTCTCGCAAGTTTTTATCCAGTGCACCCAGAGGCTCATCCATCAAAACCAAAGCTGGCTCAAACACCAGAGAACGCGCCACTGCAACACGCTGCTGCTGCCCACCGGAGAGCTGAGCAGGTCGTCGATCACCAAAGCTTTCCAGCTTAACCATCGCTAGCGCACGTTTAACTTTTTCTTCAACGGTAGATTTGGGAATATTGCGAACTTGTAGCGGAAAGGCGAGATTTTCCGCAACAGTCATGTGGGGAAATAGTGCATAGTTCTGAAACACCATGCCTATACCACGCTTGTGTGGCGGCAGCCGCGTGATGGGCGTGCCATCCAGCAGAATTTGCCCATGCGTAGGAACCTCAAAACCCGCCATCATCATCAAGCAGGTGGTTTTACCCGACCCAGATGGGCCTAACAGCGTGATAAATTCACCCTGATCCATATCGAGGTTAAAATTTTTAACTACCAGCGTTTCACCATCGTAAGTCTTCTGAACACTATCGAAAACTACGAAGGATTTTTTCTTTTCTGAATCAGCGCCAATCGGCTTTTCCATCGGAAATTATCCTCCCGTCAATCAGGCGGGGCAGATGACCTATCTGGGATAACAGCCACCCAACAAGGCCTGTAATTATTTTTCTTGGAATTAGGTATAACCGATTCAGATAAGGATGTAAAACCCGCACACCATTTTTTTTGGGAAAAACAGCTCCAATTCCTAGGGTTACAATGCCCTAAGCCGCGCAGCTTGTGGCAATACGGCTAAGAAAAAAATTCATTGGAAGGATAATTTAAAACGGCGACATGACGAATGATGACTTGCTCTAGGAGCTGTAGCGCATAAGAAATGTGTATAAAAAAACCAGCTGCTACCAACTGGTTTCTTAAATGGTAGCGGGGACAGGATTTGAACCTATGACCTTCGGGTTATGAGCCCGACGAGCTACCAGACTGCTCCACCCCGCATCAAACTGTAAAACATGGTGCCGACGGCCGGACTCGAACCGGCACGAGCATAGCTCACCACCCCCTCAAGATGGCGTGTCTACCAATTTCACCACGTCGGCTAAAACGTTACCCAAGCAGACCGATTTACTCGGCTGTTGGAATATCACTTGAAGAAGCTGCGCCAGATGAACTCGGCACTTCAAGTGCAGGAAGCTCTTCAGCCCGCTCTGCTGCAGATTCAATAACCTGCATTGACGGAATACCTGCATCGTTCACATTAGAGGCACGCTCTTTAGCGAAGTAGGCAAGCGCAAAACTGGTCGCAAACAAAACAGCTGCTACCAGCGCTGTAATCTTGACCATAAATCCAGAATTGCCGGTACTGCCAAACACAGTCTGGGAGGCTCCCGCACCGAAGGAAGCACCCGCTTCTGCGCCTTTGCCCTGCTGCAGTAACACCAAGCCAATAATAGCCGCTGCCAGCAATACGTGAACGATCAGAACCAGTGTTTCCATTATATCAACCATTTATTGTGCTAAGTGCCGCAGCGCGACAAATAGCAGTAAATTCATCAGACTTTAACGACGCACCGCCAATCAGGCCGCCATCTATATCAACCTGCTCAAACAAAACCGCAGCATTGGTAGAGTTAACACTACCACCATACAAGAGCGTAACGCCCTGCGAGAGCTCCTCATCGAATACCGATGTCAGATACTGTCGAATAAATGCATGTACTTCCTGAGCTTGCTCAGGCGTTGCCGTTTTACCCGTACCAATTGCCCAGACAGGCTCGTAGGCAATTACAAGCCTTTCTGCTTCAGATCGCCGCAGAGAACTTATTGCACCCTTAAGCTGCCTACTGATCACATCGGCAACCTGATCAGCTTCACGCTGTTCAAGCGTTTCTCCAACACAAACAATCGGCGTTAATTCAAGGGCTAACGCATTAACCACCTTGGTTGCTACCTGATCATCAGTCTCGTCATGTTCGCTTCGACGTTCAGAGTGACCAACAATCACATAACGAACGCCAAGATCAGCTAACATTTCAGCAGAAGATTCACCAGTATGAGCGCCATCGCTGGAAAATCTGGAAACATCCTGCGAGCCAAGGGCAACACTACTGCCTTTAATCAGGGCCTCTATCTGCGCAAGATATACCAGCGGTGGACAAATCACCACGTCAATATCAGCTTCAGGAAGCCCGGACAACTGAGTTAAAAGCCCATCAAGCAGAAGTTTATTCTGTTCAATTCGCCCGTGCATTTTCCAGTTTCCTGCTACCAGTGCTTTACGCATTGATATCACTCCTGATAAAAGAGGCGCAAATCTTAACTGAGTTGGAATCAGGATACAAGACTAGATAACGCTTTTTCCACCGCCTCTGCCAACGAGCCACAAAGGGCCTTTACCAGGGTCGAATTTTCTCCCTCCACCATCACCCTCACCAAAGGTTCCGTTCCGGATGGACGTAACAGCACACGCCCGGTATCACCCAGCTTAGCCTCGGCCTCAGCAACAGCAGCTTGAACAGCAGCCACACCAAGTGGATCAACCCCCTTCGGCACGGCGACATTAATCATCTTCTGAGGCAACTTAACCACACCTTTTTTCAACTCAGCCAGTGAAGCCCCTGCATCAGACATAGCTTTGAGAACCTGCAAGGCGGCCACTATCCCATCTCCTGTCGAGCTCACTTGCTTGCAGACGATATGCCCTGAACTCTCGCCACCCAGATCCCAACCCCTGGAATGAAGCTGCTCCATAACATAGCGGTCACCGACCTTGGCTCGCACAAAAGGAATTCTTTCACGCTTAAATGCCTGCTCAAGGCCAAAATTTGACATCAGGGTACCTACCACACCACCTGCCAGAATACCCTGATCATGCATAGCCTTGGCAATGATATACAGTAGCTCATCACCATCAACGACCGTGCCATTATGATCCACCATAATCAACCGGTCGCCATCACCATCCAAGGCGATCCCCAGATCAGCCTCTTCAGCCTGAACAACTTTTCTAAGACTAGTAACATCCGTAGCACCGGAGCCCTCATTAATATTCAATCCATCGGGTGCCGACGCGATTTCTATCACCTCCGCACCCAGCTCCTGAAATACACAGGGAGCCACATGATAAGTAGCACCATTGGCACAATCGAGTACAACTCGTAACCCTTTAAGCTTTAAATTTCCATTTACTGTTCCCTTGCAGTATTCAATATAGCGTCCAGATGCATCTTCAACCCGCCGAACTTTACCCAACTGCCCTGAAGGAACGGTTGTCATGGACAAGTCCATCTGAGCCTCGATGGCCAGTTCAACTTCGTCGGGCAACTTGGTACCCTTGGCAGAAAAAAACTTGATACCATTATCCTGGTACGGATTATGTGAGGCACTGATCACAATGCCCGCATCAGCCCTGAAGGTACGGGTTAAATAAGCGATAGCCGGTGTCGGCATAGGGCCCGTCAGCAGCACATCAACGCCTGCTGCAGACAAGCCTGCCTCAAGCGCTGACTCAAACATGTAACCGGAAATACGCGTATCCTTGCCGATTATAATTTTGCTATGTCCTTCACGGGCAAATACACAACCAGCCGCCCAACCCAGCTTAAGCACAAAATCTGGCGTTATCGGAAAAATGCCAACTTCACCCCGGATACCATCAGTTCCAAAATATTTACGTGTCAAACTATATCTCCCAGCTTTCCTGACAAACGGCTTCAAGCACATTCAATGCATCGACAGTTTCTGCAACATCATGTACACGTATCAATGCCGCACCCTTCTGAGCTGCAAGCAGTGCAGTAGCCAAACTCCCGGCTAAACGCTGACCCACATCCCTACCCGTAATCTGGCCCAGCATTGTTTTGCGCGATGTACCACTTAACACCGGAAATCCCAAGTCCACTATTTGGTCCAGCCGATTTAACAAGGTGAGATTATGCCTCAGGCTTTTACCAAAACCAAAGCCTGGATCCAGCAGAATTTGATCTGCGGCAATACCGGCATCCAGGCAACGCGTGACCTGCTGCTGCAGAAAGCCCAACACATCCTTAACAACATTGTCATACTCTGGCTTAAGCTGCATAGTAGCGGGACTCTCCCCCTGCATATGCATCAAACACACAGGCAGCTCAGCCTTAGCGGCCACTTCCAGTGCACCAGGGAGGCTTAAAGAGCGCACGTCATTAATCAGACCAAGGCCAAGCTTGCTCGCCGCCTCTATCACCTGCGGCTGACTGCTATCCAGAGAGATTACTACATCAAATTGTTGATTCAGTTGTTCGATAACCGGTAGCACACGATCCATTTCCTCTGCCACTGTTACTGGGGCGGCACCCGGCCGGGTTGACTCGCCACCCACATCCAGCACACCAGCGCCGGACAACAGCATACTTTCCGCTTGACGCAAAACCACATCAATCGATAACTGGCTCTGTCGATAATATTTACCGCCATCAGAAAAGGAGTCCGGCGTCACATTTAGCACCCCCATAACAACAGGTCGCGAAATATCAAGTGTACGCTGACCACAGCGCAGGGTTTTTACTAACATATCCAAGCCCTAACCTAACTAGTACTGATCACCGCATTTGCACATCCAGGCATCCACGGTATCTATTAAAAAGCCGGCACATGGCCGGCTTATTCTATCTGTAGCACTGACTTAATCAGCGTTGATCGGGGGCATCCTTATCATCGCCACCTGGCTCAACCCAAGGATTAGGATTAGCAGTATCCGAACTACCGCCTTCAGCATCAGTTGATTCACCCTCACCGGCATCAGGCATATCAGCATCGGCTACAGCCGAAGAAGACGCTACTGGTTTGTTTTCAACAGTGTCTTCACCAGGCTCCTGCCAACCTTCAGGAGCACTCACTGGCTGCCGCTCCATCAATTCATCCAACTGCGTGGAACCGATAGTTTCATACTTGATCAGCGCTTCAGTCATTGAATCCAGAATATCACGATTTTCTGTCAGAATTTTATAGGCTTTAGCATAGCAGTCTTCAATAATCTGCTTCACTTCAGCATCAATGGCACGCTGGGTTTCCTCTGACTTGGCTTTCGCACCACCGCCGGCACCACGGCCAAACGGATCATCATCTTCTTCGGCATAGAGCAATGGCCCCAAGGTCTCACTTAAGCCCCACTTGGTAACCATATTACGAGCCAGCATCGTAGCACGCTGAATATCATTAGATGCACCTGTTGTCACACCGTCTTTACCCAGGGTCATTTCCTCGGCAATACGTCCACCATATAGCGAACAGATCTGAGAAATGATCCCCTGACGGCTGTGGCTATAACGATCCTCAGCAGGCAAGAACATGGTCACACCCAACGCCCGTCCACGTGGAATAATAGATACTTTATATACTGGATCATGCTCAGGCATCAAACGACCAACTATCGCATGACCGGACTCATGGTAGGCAGTATTCAGGCGCTCTTTATAAGACATAACCATGGAGCGGCGCTCAGCACCCATCATAATTTTGTCTTTAGCCTTTTCGAACTCGTCCATGCCTACCACGCGCTTACCGAAACGCGCTGCAAACAAAGCGGCTTCATTGACAAGGTTAGCCAGATCGGCACCAGAGAAGCCCGGGGTACCACGTGCAATAAGATCGGAGCGAACATCATCACCCAATGGTACTTTACGCATATGTACTTTAAGGATCTGATCACGACCACGAATATCCGGCAAACCGACATGTACCTGACGGTCAAAGCGACCTGGACGCAACAGCGCTGGATCAAGCACGTCAGGACGGTTAGTCGCCGCGATCACGATAACGCCTTCGGTTCCTTCAAAGCCATCCATCTCAACCAATAATTGGTTCAATGTCTGCTCACGCTCATCATTACCGCCACCCAGTCCAACACCACGACTACGACCGACAGCATCTATTTCATCAATAAAGATAATACAAGGGGCATGTTTTTTTGCCTGATCAAACATATCACGTACGCGGGACGCACCCACACCAACAAACATTTCCACAAAATCAGAACCGGAAATGCTGAAAAATGGCACTTTGGCTTCACCGGCAATAGCCTTCGCCAACAGCGTTTTACCTGTACCAGGCGACCCGGCCATCAGAACACCACGGGGAATATGTCCACCCAGGCGCTGGAACTTCCCTGGATCACGCAAGTAGTCGACCAACTCAGCCACTTCTTCTTTGGCTTCTTCGACACCTGCAACATCATCAAACGTGGTCTTAATCTGATCTTCACTCATCATACGTGCTTTGGATTTACCAAAGGACATAGGACCACCCTTGCCGCCGGTACCACCTTGCATTTGGCGCATGAAGAACATAAAAATAGCAATGATGATGAGAATCGGGAAGGCCGCAACCAGTAACTGACTCCAGATGCTCTGTCCTTCGGGCTGTTTGCCTTCAATCAAAACATTATTGGAGAGCAGATCATCAATCAGCTTAGGATCCTGTACAGCAGGACGGATGGTGGTAAAGCTTTCACCCGTTTGTCGCTGTCCAGTAATCGTGAATCCGTCGATAAGAACTTTGGAGACACGACCTGCCTGCACCTCTTCGACAAATTCGGAATATGACAACTTGCCAAGCTCAGGCTCAGTGTTGAAATTATTGAAAATAGTTAACAGTACTGCCGCTATTACGAGCCACAATACTAAATTTTTTGCCATATCGTTCAAAGGTCCACCCTCAGTTCTACTTAACTTTATGACCGGCCGGTCATGATACCACAGCTAAAGCTCTCTGCCTGAATCTTTACCTATAGATTTATTAATCGCGTTGATAGCCTATAGCTTACAAATATACCCTCATCTAAACTCAGACTTTGTCGCTTCGCTAACATTCAGTCATGTTTTACGCTCTCAATCAGCAGAGCGATCAAACCACCTTCGTTTGATATAGGAATGGCTATAATGTTCCCTGCTATTCACATCAGCACCCATTATCTGAACTCCTTTTACAGCAGATCGCCATTCTTTGCTACTCAGCGCCGGTTCAGTGATGTAAAATCAGCCTAAATCAACAGGCAACATGCCTCCCGAAAACCCACGAGGCACATATTCTAGTATGAGCTTAACAACCGAGCAAAAAAAGCACCTGCGTACTTTGGGCCACCAGCTAAATCCCATCATTATGGTAGCGGGCAATGGTCTAAGCGAAAACATTCAACTGGAAACCGATCGGGCACTCGCAGATCATGAATTGATCAAGGTCAAAGTCACTGTCGGTGATCGCCAACTGAAGCGCGACCTGATCAAAGAACTCTGTCAGATCGTTGAAGCGACCCTGGTCCAGGAGATTGGCAATATCGCACTGCTTTACCGCAAGTCAGATAACCCTAATCCAAAGTTATCCAATCTACAGCGCCTGAAATAACAGACCGGCTGCAACATTTAGTCACTTTTTACCAGGTAACAAATAAGCAAAGGCCACCTTCGCTATCACGGAGGTGGCCTTTTTTCTATCGGGTTCAGCTTGCGTGAAGCACCTCAGTAATTTCGTACTCTGAAACGCCACTCGGCGTATTAACAGCAGCGATATCTCCCTCCTCTTTACCTATCAGGCTTCGGGCGATTGGAGAATTAACCGATATTTTGCGTGCCTTTATATCAGCTTCATCATCACCCACAATCTGATAACGCACAGTTTCATCCGTATCCAGATTAATCAGTTCAACCGTCACACCAAAAATGACCTTACCTGTGTGAGGGATCTTGCTAACATCAATGATCTGCGCTTGTGAAAGTTTGTATTCCAACTCGCGGATACGACCCTCAATAAAGCCTTGCTGCTCACGTGCGGCATGGTATTCAGCATTTTCTTTCAGATCCCCATGGGCGCGTGCTTCAGCAATATCAGCAATCACCTTGGGACGATCTTTGGTTTTCAGCCTTTCCAGCTCTTGTCTCAGGGTCGCTTCACCACCCACAGTCATAGGCACACGGCTCATGAGAAGTCTCCTTTGTGTAAATCCTGTAGACGACGTACTACTTTTTCTTTACCAAACTTGAGTGCTTCGGTAATCGCAACTGCACCCGCCAGCGTGGTTGTGTATGGCACTTTGTGCTGAAGTGCCGTACGACGTATAGCAGCCGAGTCAGCAATAGCTTTTCGTCCTTCAGTGGTATTGATGACATAGGCAATTTCGCCATTTTTCATCACATCGACGATATTCGGACGTCCTTCCATCACTTTATTAATACGCTCAATCTTCAGCCCATTATCTTCGAGTAGCACAGCTGTTCCAGATGTCGCCACGATCGTAAAGCCCAATTCAGCCAGATCACGGGCAACACTAATCACACCGGGTTTATCAACATCACGAACTGAAATAAACGCCTTGCCTTTAGACGGCATTTTTTCACCGGCACCCAGTTGCGCTTTCATGAAGGCTTCGCCAAAGCTCTCACCCACACCCATCACTTCGCCTGTAGACTTCATTTCAGGGCCAAGGATCGGATCAACACCCGGAAACTTGTTGAATGGGAACACAGCTTCTTTAACACTGAAGAATTTTGGAACGATTTCCTCAGTAAAGCCAAGCTCAGTCAAGGACCGGCCAGTCATCACCAATGCGGCAATTTTTGCCAGAGAAACACCGATGCACTTGGAAACGAAGGGTACTGTGCGTGAAGCACGCGGGTTGACTTCGATGACATATATTTCGCCATCCTGATAGGCCAACTGCACATTCATCAAGCCAATAACACCTAATTCCAGTGCCATCTTACGGACCATTTCACGCATCGCATCCTGAACATCAGCCGCAAGACTATAGGGTGGCAATGAACAGGCGGAATCACCCGAGTGAACGCCAGCTTGCTCGATATGCTGCATAATGGCGCCGATTACAACAATTTCACCATCGCATACCGCATCAATATCAACTTCAACCGCCGCGTTCAGGAAGTGATCCAGCAGCACCGGTGCATCATTGGAAACTTTAACGGCAGACTGCATGTACTGACGCAGCTCGGATTCCTTATAGACTATTTCCATAGCCCGACCACCCAGAACATAGGAAGGGCGCACGACCAGCGGATAGCCAATTTTAGCCGCTTCGATAATGGCTTCTTCAAGACTTCTGACAGTCGCATTTTCGGGTTGTTTCAACCCCAGACGCATCAGCATTTGCTGGAACTGCTCACGGTCTTCGGCACGGTCAATCGACTCCGGTGAGGTACCAATAATGGGCACACCCGCCTGCTCCAATGCCACAGCCAGCTTCAGCGGCGTTTGGCCGCCGTACTGAACAATCACCCCTTTGGGCTTTTCAACAGCAACAATTTCCAACACATCTTCGAGTGTAATCGACTCAAAGTAGAGACGATCCGATGTATCATAGTCGGTTGATACGGTTTCCGGGTTACAGTTAACCATGATGGTCTCATAACCATCTTCACGCGCAGCCAGGGCCGCATGTACACAACAATAATCAAACTCGATACCCTGGCCGATACGGTTAGGCCCACCGCCGATAACCATGATTTTTTCACGACTGCTCGGATTAGCCTCGCACTCTTCTTCATAGGTTGAGTACATATACGCCGTATCGGTCGAGAATTCGGCTGCACAGGTATCAACCCGCTTATATACCGGCCGAATATTAAATGCGTGACGCTGTTTGCGCAGCTGCTTTTCGCTTACCCCCAGCAGGGTTGCCAGACGCGCATCCGCAAAGCCTTTGCGCTTCAAGCGATACATCTGCTCAGCAGTCAGATCTGACAAGGCCATCTGCGATACAAGTTGCTCATCCTTGATCAGATCTTCGATCTGCACCAGGAACCAGGGGTCGACACCTGAAAAAGCATAGATCTCATCAACGCTCATACCCATGCGGAAGGCATCGCCTATGTACCAGATACGCTCACTACCCGGCTGCTGAAGTTCACGAATCAGATCTGTGCGTGCATCTTCAGCATTCAAATCGATGATTGGATCAAGTCCGGTTGCACCCACTTCCAGACCACGCAAGGCTTTCTGCAATGACTCCTGCTGAGTACGACCGATTGCCATCACTTCACCCACAGACTTCATCTGGGTGGTCAGGCGATCATTAGCCTGGGGAAACTTCTCAAAGGTGAAGCGAGGTATCTTGGTGACAACATAATCGATGGAGGGCTCAAATGAGGCAGGGGTACGCCCACCGGTAATCTCATTTTGCAACTCATCGAGGGTATAGCCGACGGCCAGCTTGGCCGCTACTTTGGCAATAGGGAAGCCGGTCGCTTTGGATGCCAACGCTGACGAACGAGAAACACGCGGATTCATCTCGATAACAACCATACGGCCCGTTTCGGGATCAACACCGAACTGCACGTTGGAACCACCGGTTTCTACGCCGATCTCACGCAGCACGGCCAACGAGGCATCACGCATAATCTGGTATTCTTTATCTGTCAGTGTCTGTGCCGGTGCCACAGTGATACTGTCGCCGGTATGCACACCCATGGCATCAAAGTTTTCGATAGAGCAGATAATGATACAGTTGTCTTTTTTGTCGCGGACAACCTCCATCTCATACTCTTTCCAGCCGATCAGAGACTCATCAATCAGCAGTTCTTTGGTAGGAGACAGCTCCAGACCACGCTCACAGATCTCAATAAATTCTTCGCGATTATAGGCAATACCGCCGCCGGAGCCACCCATGGTAAAGGAGGGTCGAATGATAGAAGGAAAGCCTATGGAATCAAGAACCTGAAGCGCCTCTTCCATGCTATGCGCCATGGCTGAGCGCGGGCATTCCAGACCGATATTCTTCATCGCCTTATCGAATCGCTCACGGTCTTCGGCTTTATCTATGGCATCCTGGGTAGCACCGATCATCTCGACACCGTATTCAGCCAGCACACCCTCGCGATCAAGATCCAGGGCACAGTTAAGCGCGGTCTGTCCACCCATGGTTGGCAATAGCGCATCCGGGCGCTCTTTTTCGATTATCTTGGCAACCGTTTGCCACTGAATCGGCTCAATATAGGTTGCATCCGCCATTGATGGGTCGGTCATGATAGTCGCTGGGTTGGAGTTCACCAGGATGACCCGGAAACCTTCTTCACGCAGCGCCTTACAAGCCTGAGCACCGGAATAGTCAAACTCACACGCCTGACCGATAACGATAGGGCCGGCTCCGAGGATAAGGATACTTTTAATATCTGTACGTTTTGGCATCAGTAATAACCAGTCTCAATAATTCAGTTCAGGCACGTTTACGGGCTTGCATCATTCCGATGAACTTGTCGAACAAAGGCGCAACATCTCGCGGGCCAGGACTTGCTTCAGGGTGCCCCTGAAAACTAAACGCCGGGCAATCAGTACGCTCAATACCTTGTAGCGATCCATCAAACAGTGACTTATGTGTCGCACGCAAACAGCTCGGCAGCGAGTTTTCAGATACCGCAAAGCCATGGTTCTGGCTGGTAATCATCACCTGACCGCTATCAAGATCCTGCACTGGGTGGTTTGCACCGTGATGGCCAAATTTCATTTTCTCAGTGCTCGCGCCACTGGCCAGGGCCAGCAACTGATGGCCCAGACAGATACCAAAAACCGGCAAGCGGGTTTCCAGTATTTCACCGATAGCCTGGATGGCATAATCGCAAGGCTCTGGATCACCCGGTCCATTGGACAGGAAAACACCATCCGGCTGCAGGGCTAGCACATCGCTCGCAGAGGTTTTAGCCGGAACAACCGTCAATTTACAGCCGCGACTGACCAGCATGCGCAGAATATTGTGTTTTACACCATAATCATAAGCAACGACATGGAATGGTTGCTCAGTTGGTTCAGATGAGGCATAGCCTTCACCCAGGGTCCACTCACCCACTGACCATTCGTAGGTTTCTGCTGCAGTTGCTACCACGGCAAGATCCATACCTTTAAGCCCAGGAAAACCCTTAGCCAACTCTAGAGCACGGGCATCATCAATGTCACCGGCCATAATACAACCGTTTTGCGCACCTTTTTCACGCAGAATACGCGTCAATCGACGTGTATCGATATCCGCAATCCCAACGATGCCTTTTTCGGCCAGGTACTCATCAAGCGCCTGCTCTGAACGGAAATTACTCGCGATGAGCGGTAGATCTCGGATCACTAGCCCTGCTGCCCAAACACTGTCTGATTCCTGATCTTCAGAATTCACGCCAACATTCCCTATATGAGGATAAGTAAGTGTGACGATCTGGCGACAATAGGAGGGATCGGTCAGTATTTCCTGATAGCCGGTCATAGACGTATTAAAAACGACTTCGCCGGTGGTATCTCCGTCAGCGCCAATCGCAATCCCCCTGAATATTGTCCCGTCTTCAAGGGCAAGAATGGCTGGTCGCGTCAATGGAACCTCCCCGCTAATATGCTGCATGATATATGACTTTATATGAAGTGATGAACAGTTGTAAAAAAGCGAGACACAGCCGAAGCCAGTCTCGCTTTAAGAAATCTGTTGGTTTGCGGAAACTTCCGGCAAAACGACCTTATTTTAGTGCAGTTCAGACCAATAGTCCAATACAAGATAACATGGGACCTTAACTATTTGAAAATACAAATAAAAAAAGGGCCACCCTGACGGATGACCCTTTCTTTAGTATTAAGTGCCTGGCGATGACCTACTCTCACATGGGGAGACCCCACACTACCATCGGCGATGACGCGTTTCACTACTGAGTTCGGGATGGGATCAGGTGGTTCCACGT
>Ga0209345_10000427_pt1 | contig 54716 bp, 49 predicted proteins | sample Cruoilmetagenom7_FD_187294 | JGI IMG/M metagenome (GOLD analysis project Ga0209345, IMG submission 187294) | Oil polluted marine microbial communities from Coal Oil Point, Santa Barbara, California, USA - Sample 7 (SPAdes) (version 2) | ecosystem: Environmental > Aquatic > Marine > Oil seeps ... | reverse complement strand
ACCGTCCCGCCAGTCGCCTCACCGCCCGATCCGCCATTGCCGCCGTCCAAGCCAATGCCGAACTGGTAGAAGCCGTCTGTGCCGCTGCCGCCGGTAGCGTCCGCTTCCAATATGATGAAGCCGAGATCAATATTGCCGCCAGAGCCTGTGACCTGTAATCTTGCCGTGCCTGCGGTCGCATCGCCACCATTGCCGCTGTTGCCGACATTGTTCCCCGCGGGGTCAATTCGACCTTGACCGCCGTTACCGCCGGTTGCATTCGCCAATATCGTCGGATCGTCCAGATCGACGGCCGCATCATTGATATTGATTGCAGCGACACCGCCATAGGCGGCGCCACCGTTGCCACCGGACAATCCGTAGTCGGCCTGTCCGCCGAAAGCGCTGGCATCGACGGCCATGGTTCTGCTTGTAGGGTCATCCTGATTAAGATTAATTGTGGCATTGCCGCCTCTGCCCGTTCCGCCATTACCGCCTGGGCTTTCCGCATAGCCAGAGCCTGCGTTACTGTTCCGATTGTTCCCGCCATCGCCGCCGGTGCCCAATGATTGCACGGTTAGAGACCCAAAGGTAAGCGTGCCTGAACTATCATCGAGGCGCGCGTCGCCGCCGGTCGCATCTCCGCCTGATCCACCCGGTCCGCCAGCGATGAACGTGTCGACTCCATCGAATTGCTCGGAGGTATAACCACCATTGCCGCCGTTGGCAGAGGTGCTGATTTCCACATTATTGGCATTGATGGTGGCCGAACCGTTCATATTGAATGTCGCAGTACCGCCGATTCCGTCGCCACCGTTACCACCGTAGCTGCCGTATCCGGAACCGCCACCGGCATTTGCTGCGTACGGAGCGGATGCCGGGTTGTTCGCTTCAGCCGAGACGGTGAGGGTATTTGTGACGGTCAGGTCGCCAGATATGGCATTGAACGTGGCGTTGCCGCCGATACCGCGGCCGCCGTCTCCTCCGTCCGTTCCGCTGAGGAAGTCGCCATCCGCGCCATCGCCGCCAAAGCCGTCTGCGCTGATTGTCAAATTGGTGACAGTCGCACTACCGCCATTTAGATTGAACGTTACATCGCCGCCCTGACCATCGCCGCCATCACCGGCAGAAGCGCCGGCTGCCATAGGCGCGGCGGCTACGCTGAGATCCATCGGCGCAGCCAATGGGGAAGCGAAAGGTACCGGTGGATCGTCAGGAAAGGCCCCTCCCGCTCCGCCCTCTCCGCCGGCGCCTCCAGCACTGACAACGATATCATCTGCGATGAATGTGCCGCCGAGTAGATCAAAGATTACGTCGCCGCCAAAACCGCTGCCACCACCGCCTACAAAGAGCGGTGTTACTTCCACGCCCCCAACGATCGATCCATCGGCAACGAAATCCATGTCGGAAGCACTAATGCGGCTGCTGATAGGTGACGTGCCCTCCAGCAGGATTCTGACCGTTCCGCCCTGGGCAGTTGTTGTCTCCAAATCCGCCGAGTCTTTCACGCCCCCCCGTGCACTTGCGTCTACATAAAGGTCTCCAGAAAGAACAATAGAGCCATCGTTGGCGTGAAGCAGGACATCCCCGCCAGCCGCATTGATGCCTGAAGTGCTCTCGGTATTGACATAGGTATAAAAGTCTATGGAATTACCGGAAATAGCCCCACCGTTTTGCGCGACCAAATTAATATTTCCCCCGGCCGCAAGCGCACTCGATTCGTTGGCGGAAAAGAGATATATGCTGGTATCGACGTATAAATTGTCAAAATCGACGTCCCCATTATCAGCAAGTATGGAAACCGATCCTGCGGTCATAACGCCACCGGGGCCACCGTTGGTTGCAGTTGTGTAAACGTCAATCACATTGGTGACGGCAAGGCCCGATTCCCCTCCAGTGTTGACAATATTGATCGTCACCGCGTCCAAGGATGGGGCGTTTATGACATTGCCATTTGTCGATGTGTCGACGGAAATCGTGTCCGTAACTGTCACATTTGTGCCGCTGTTGCTGATCGCAAGATTGACCGACGCGCGAGTGACGTCGCCGATCAAGCTGTTACCCGCTGCATCGAATGAGCTTCCGCCGCTCGCAGAGGCGGAGAAATCCATACTTCCAAAACTGTGATTCCCCGCCGAAATGGCGAGATTGATATCCCCGGCAGTGGCGGCATTATTTTGTGCGGTCGCGCTGTCCGAACCGCTGGTTGCTATTGCATAGCTTGATAAGCCGAGATTGCCGATTACCGTCATCTCGCCGCCCGACAGGATCACGTTGATATCGCCAGCGGTGCTGTTGCTGCCTAACAGCCCGACTCCATTCCCGCCGACTTTCCCTTCGCCGGTATTGAGAACCGTTGCGTCGAAATCCAGATCACCGCCAAATAGCACTGTGCCGCTGTCCATCGTGAACACGATATTGCCAGCCTGCCCGAGACCATTTTCAATCTCGCCTTTCCCGCCCTGGGCGCTGGTCAGAAATCTGGTATTTCCACCGATATCCAGCACGCCACCGCCGGTGATATCGATCGCAATATTACCACCAACAGCATCCTGTCCGATCCCGGTGTTCCCATTGTCGCGGAAAGTGAAAAAGTCATCGAGTCCGGTGGCGCTGGCGTCCATGGTCAAATCGCCGGAGACGACCAGACCGGTATTGACCGGGGTGCCAAAGCCGGTGCGATCAATATTGATGTTGATACTACCGCCGGTAGCACCGGTGCCGGCGGTGAGGTTCACGTCGCCATTGACCAATATCTGGCCACCGCCCGATGTGTTGAGATTGATCTCGTTCCCTGCGGTCAGGTTCAAATCCTGTGAGCCAACGGGGTTCGAAATTACAATTGAATCAGCATCGGACAACGCCGAAAGGGTGATATCATCGGCTGAAAATAGTTCGAGCGTTGAATCAAATACCGCCCCACCGGCACCGCCAATCTGGATATTGGCGGCTGCGGTTGAAGTTATATTTTCTTCAATAGAGTTTGTCGGGGCGGTTGCTATGCCGCCAACGGTAACATTGCCTCCGGCGCTGAGTACAATATTGCCATTAACGACAGATGCCGAAGCGGCTTGTTCATAGCCTATGCTGCCACCGACCAACATGGTCAGGGCGTCATTTTTGGGAACAGCAACTAGATAGATCGACTGCGCGTCGGCGTTGGTCACTTCGCCGTCGCCATTAACGCTCGGGGCGGACGCTGGTCCGGTGGTGGTTCCGGTATGGACGACACCGTTGGCATCACTGGTTCCCACTCCGATCGAGATGTCGAAAAGTCCGTTGTTGATGGTTAGGTCGGCCTGTTCGGCGGCGACATAGGCAGCCGAACCGTCGACATTCACATCGCCGCCCTGGACGATACGGGGCGCAACCATGGCGACATAGCTGCTGCGGTCGTTCAAGGCGTTGATCGTGGCGCCATTTTCGATGATTATCGAAGATGTGCTTCCGGCGTTGCCGCTGAAGCGCATTTCACCACCTGCACCGAACAGTCCACCAGTTGTATTTATATCATTTGTGGTCAGCACCAGGCTGCCGACGTCAAATGTGCTGGTGGCACCGGCGATGATTCCGCCCGGACTATAGAACCAGATGTTCCCGCCCGGCGTCGTTGCGCCAAGGTCTAAAAAGCTCTCGACAGTACCGTTGAACTGCACCGGTCTGCCATCGGCGGCTACCGCTGGCAAAATACGGTTCAGAACCGTATAGTTTGTGCCGTTGGACACAAACTGCAGAGTTCTACCGCTGGGTAATATATTGATCGGGTTGTTGACCAGACCATCGGCATCAAAAGTCGGTGCGTCCGTGTCGAGCGGTGTCCAGTTCAACACGACTTCGCTCAGAGATATTTCCAGCTGATCCAGATTGGTCGTACGCGGACCCGTAAAGACCGCGCCTCCCGTCGGACTCGTGACACTTGCTTGAAATGCTTGCCCGTCAGCAGGGGTGAAAGCATGTGCCTCGTTCAATCCCGGTATTGGCGCGCCCAACGGTGTTTGCGCCTTTGCCACTTGCGGCGCGGCCGCCAGCAGGACGGCTGCCGCCGCCATAGAACTTCCAGACAGCCACCGCATTTTTCTCCGGTCAAGGCCTGTGGTCGCTTTTGGGCTTCTGCTTTGCGGTCTTGTCGTCATCTTGCTGTCCTCGGTTGAACTGCGGCTATTCTCTGGTCGAACAATGATTTCATCATCTGCGCTTCCACGGTGCGAACTGGATGGTCAAAGTCAGGAGGGCGCGTGCGCTATCGCGTCGGGTCTGGAAGGCTGCACGTTTCAGCGGAACGACCGCGGTCAGGTCCAGACTGGCCCGCTGGCCAATCGTCGCACGGAAGCCGCCACCGGCGGAATAGAGTTTCTGCGGATCGCCCGGACTGTTTTTGTTCCACACACCCATCAGGTCAAAAAACAAATAGGGTTGAATCGCGATTCCTTCGGGTGAATCGGGCACCAGGGATCCGTAGCTGACCTCTGTCTGCAAACCATAGCCGCTGTCGCCGATGATCGTTCCAGGATCATAACCACGGCCGGTGGTGTAATTGCCGCCGGATATTTCTTCATAGGAAAACAGGGCATCTGGCGAATATTGAAAGCGCGGCTTCAGCGTGAAGGCCAGCAGCGGGGTCGGGCGATAGTCGATTTTTGCCTGTCCCCGGACGACAAAGGCCGTGGGGTCGCCATCGGCGCGTGTGGGAATGACGGTCTGGCCGATGCAGTTGACGAAGGCCGGGCCACAGCCTACGCTGGCACCCAATATGTCAAGGCCCTGGCGAAGTTCCAGCGAGCCGCCGATACCCCATTTCGGTTCGAAGGCGGAATAGCCGCCCCGTCCGGAAATGCTTCCGGCCTCGATCTGGTTGAAGTCGAGACGCGCATAAGCCACGCTCAGCCGGTCTTCGTTTGTGCGCGTGCCCAGAATATCGGTCCGCTGGTCGATATAGTCGAGGCCGATTGTCCCGAAAATATTGCGCGACTGTTTGCGGAGAAAGGGATAGCTGGCATAGGCGCCGGCGACCAGTGTTTCCGATTGGATTGTAAACCCGCCGGTCAGTTCTGGCTGGGTCCACGCATAGGTGAAATTGGCGCCGAATTTCAGGCCCTCGCCGCCCACCCGGAATTCGTGGCTGGCTTGCAGAACCTGCTGTTCCTTCAAATCGGAGGTCGTGTAGCCGCTGATCACGGTTTCATCACCCATTCCGGTGAGGCCATTGAAGCGGAGCCGGCCAAGTCCGCCAAAGCGGCCAACCGCTTCGGACCCGAAATTCTGGATATTGGCGTCGGCATAGACCGGCGTGCGGATGACGTTGAATTCACCTACCACTTCCCCGGGCTGTCCACCGGACTCGGCCGATACGGGCCGAAGCGAAAGCCGCACATCCAGCCCCGGAATGTCGCGGGCAAGCAAAAGGTAACGGTCTGCGGTATTGATGTTGAAAACCGGCTGGGCGGCGAGCTTTTCGATATATTTTTGTAACAGATGTTCGGATGGGCCGACATTTCCCCGCACTTGCACCGAAGTCATCCGCGCCATCAGCACGTCAAAACGGACTGTGCCCTGTTCAATTGTTTGCGGGGGGACCTGGACAGCGGCCAGATAGCCATTGCTGCGCAATATGGTTGCCGCCCGATCACGGATATCGCAAACGACCGAAACCGGAACGTCCTGGCCGACATAATTTGCATAGGATGAGGTCAGAGAATCCGGATCAACCGAAATCAGCCCGGTAAAATCGACAGATTTCAGCGTGAACCGGACATCGGAAAATTCCGGTCCGGCAAGTGGGCAGGCGGATCGCTCGACTTCGCCATCAACGGCCAGAGTCTGGGCCTTGCCCTCAAGCCCGTCATCCAGAACACCGCGCTGGATTTCTTCCCTGGTCGGTGCCGCGACAGAAGATTGCCCCCAGGCAGGCTGGCTGGCTACAAGCATGGCGACGCTCGCTGCCATGGCAGTTGATCCAAGTTTTGTTCGCGTGCGCGACATATAAATCCCCGTCTTGTGATGGTCCCCGTGACGCGGTTGAACCATCATGTTCCCATCCTGCCGTCCAGCCTTCCTGCCGGACAGCAGAATCTTGTCATAAGCTAACCCTGGTCTGCCGCGTTCTCATCATTCAGTTTGAGTGTTTCAACCAGCAAATCCAGTTGGCCGGTACACCCGTTTTCGATCAGCATGGATGCTGCGTCATTCAGGTCTGCCGGCTGATTTTGCAGCACCACAAAGCTTACTTCTACAGATTGCGGCACGTTTGACCCGAGCAGACGATAGCTTGCACCGTTGGTGACCGGCAGAACATCTTTCGGCCAGGCCTTCAACGGATTGCCTTTGCGCCAGGCGATTTCAGTGACATTGCCTTCAGCCGGCTCGACGATCGATGCCGTTGCCGATCCTGTATAATCGGGCCGCCAGACAACCAGTCCATCCGGATCGGCAACACAGAATTTTCCACCCTTGGTCACATCGAGGAACCAGATGTTCGGATTGTTCGGTGTTTCAACCGTTCCGCCGCCCGCAGCGCGGACCGCTCCGGTTCTTGCCCGGCTGCTGCCGCGATTGCTGATGAAACTCGACAACCGGCGCGATGCGGTCGACGTCGTTCCTGTGCGTTGAGCCAGTGAAAAGGTTCCCGGACCTTTGAGCACGCGGGTACCCGACTTGGTCAAAATGGTCACCTGATCCTGGGCCTTCAGAGAAATTTTTGCATTATTCGCCATTTTCTTACCCGCAGGATAGCTGCTGGCCGAAGGTCCGGTCGAGCGAACGACCATATTCTGTGCCATGGCCATGCCGCCGGCGCCGAAAAGCAGAATTGTGCCGAGAGCCGCTTTCGCCAAGCGGGGAAGAATTCGTCCGGGTTGTGCCGGATTGTTTTTATCCAAGTGCATAGCTTTCTCCATTTTTTGTCTTTTTCAGTCGTTTGAGCAAATTGGCGAGGCCCAAATCCTCACTATATTGCTTGATCATGGCACCCAGTGCCTGAACAGAACCACTATCACCCATTTCATGGGCTGCTATGACTGCCGTCACTGTCGCGCGATCTTTTTCCTCCCAGTCGGGCACCGGTTCGAACACGTCGACCGGCGTGGATCGACCCCGTAGCGTGATCCGCCCCATTGGCCGGTACCAGTCGAGACCGGTCCGTTCCATCGCTTCCCGGCTCAGCAATACCTTGGTGTCCAGCGCCTTGTTCGCTGCTTCCAGCCGTGCTGCCGTATTCATCGCGTCACCCAGAGCGGTATACTGGATCCGGCCTTCGCCACCGAAATTGCCGACAATGGCATCGCCATAATGCATGCCGACGCGGGTTCTGCCAATCGGAGGCACGCTTTCGGGGACGTTTTTGCGGAACTCTTCACCGGCCTGATACAGCGCATAGGCGGCCTTTGCGGCCCGTTCGCCATCATCGGGATAGGCGATCGGCGCCCCCCAGAAGGTAACCAGTGCGTCACCGACGAATTTGTCGATCGTGCCGCCATATTCCAGCGCCACCTCGCTCAGCCGGTCGAGATAATCGTTCAGCAACGTCGCGACCATCTCCGGTTCGATCGCATGGGTCAATTTGGTAAAGCCCTCGAGATCGGTGAACACCGCGAAAATTTTCCGTTTTTCGCCGTGCAGTGCCAATTTCTCGGGATCTTTCAGAATTTCGGTGGCGATGGATTTGGGCAGATATTTGCCAAGCGCGTTTTGCGCAAAGGCCCGCTGCTTGGAATTGATCGTGCGTGCCGCCGATCCGACTGAGGCATAGCCCAGCAGCCATCCGACACCCCAGCCAAAGGCCGGCAGGGTCAGTGTATCGATCCCGATATTCTGCAACACGAACGGGAACGTGAGAAAAAATGCGAACTGGCCGATGAGCACCAGACCAACTTTCACGGCATTGCCGACGATCAGGGCGGACAGGCCTCCGCAAATCGCAACGATCAGGGCCCCGACCCACAAAGTCCATGGCGCAATGGGGGTAGGGAGGTCGTCATTGAGCAACTGGGCAAGCATATGGGCATGCACTTCGAGCCCGATCATCTTGCCGTCATTCTTTCCGGCATCGGTCAATCCGCCGACCGGCGTCTCAAAGCGGTCACGATCGATGAAATCGCCCCCGATCAGAACATGTTTGCCGGCGATGAAAGAGCCCAGCATTTCCGCAATGTCCGGATCAGCAAAACTTTCAATCGGGAATTTGTCGAACACGGGGACGTCGGTCTCCGCCGGTACATGATATCGGATGGCGCCATCATTATTGGCAAATTTCGGGTTGGGCGCGGTCAGCGCAATGGCCATGAACGGCGGCGCTCCCGGCTTGTGCGGTGTCCAGCGCCTCTGAACGCCGTCGCTATCTGTCTCAAGCTTGATATCAGTGGGTTTCACATTCTCACTGCGGGCATCTTTGAAAAATTGCTGCAGAAATTCATGTTCGGCAAAGGCGATTTCCGGATTTTCCCTGGGGTCGGCATAGGCCAGAAAAGTCGGCGTTTCCATATTCTTGAACGCCGAGATGAGCAGGTCATCGTCATCCTGTGGCATGGTGAAGAGAATATCTATGCCAATCGATTTGGGCTTGGCGGCGTCGATGCTTTCGAGTGCTTGCGCCAAAATCGTTCGGTCAACCGGTGATCGCTGGCCGGTGAGTTTCAGCGTATCTTCATTGTAGACGACCATGACGATATTTTCGTCTTTTTCGACTTCCGGCGCGAAAACCGATGCGCGCAGATCATATAGTGCGCGCTCTGCTTCCTGAATCAGCGGGGTCGTCCAGCTGTACCGGGCGACGAGCAGAGCCAGAATCATGAACAGGACGGTCGAAGCGATCCGGACCGGACCGAGATGATCGAACAGGCGCCGCAACGATTGTAGCACGCCTCTGGCGCCCTCCTTCATATCGCGGTTATTCTCGATCCCGTCTGGTGGCATGGCGGTTGCCGTCATTATTTTAACGCCGCTTTCGTCGCTGATGATACTGCATCAGCACTGACCGCCCTATCCATGGGAGTTGGCAAAAATTGCCGGGCACCGTCACCGATCAGGGCAAAGCCGGACCAGTAATAGGGATGCGATGTAAGCGGATCGTCCATCAATTCCAGCTGAGACTGTCTCAGCGCCTCGGTTATCGATTGCCCGCGACCGTCGCTGAACAATCCGTTTATCAACCGCTCCGTGGCGCGAAAATCATCCGGGGCAGGCCAGTGGCTGGCCAGTATCGAACGCCCGCCCGCTCCGATAAAGGACCGGACGAGGCCATCAAGCGCCGTCCCGCCCCCGCTGCTGACGCCAGCGTTGCGGGTCGCCTCGATGCTCGCTTTGCCGGCCGTATCGCAGGCGGAGAGAATAACGATATCCGCATCCAGTTTAAGGTCAAAAATTTCGTCAAAGGCCAGAAGACCGTCCGAATTATTGTCTCCAAAGGACGTTAGCAGCGATGGTTTCGCCGGGCAGGACGGGTTGGGAGCGGTGACGAGCCCATGGGTTGCAAAATGCAGGATGCGATAATCGCTGATTTCGTCATTCGACAAGATAGCGGTATCGGTAAAGGCGGCTCCGGTCAGGACATCGGAAATGCCTGCACCAACCAGAGACTGTGCTTCCAGCAGTTCGCGATCCGATATCGGACTGTTCCACTGGCTGAGTGGCCATTCGCAATTGGCGTTCATATTCTGGGAGTTGCCGCGGATCCTGGCCACTTTTGTGCTTGCCAATATCGGCAGGTTCTTGCCCATTCCCAAATATTGCCGGGAGGCATTCGATTGGGGAGCCTGACGGGCGTCAGCGAACGAACGTGCCGATACCGCCGTGCTGATATCGATATCGCGGCCAAGCCATTTTACGCCCGAAAAATCGAAAGGGTCGCTATCGGGAGCCTCCATTCTTGCAAGATATTGCGAAACCGAAGCATCATCTGCAACCAGCAGGTTTATCGGCAACCGCAGCATGGCTCCATCCGGTTCGAATATCAGATGCTTCTTGCCCGCGAGATTGTCGGAAACCGGCCCGAAAAGATCGGAATATAGCGAGCGGGCCGCTTCGATATCGAAAGGATAGGTGACATATTGACCATTTTCGTAGGCGGATATCGACGCGCGAATTGTGTCGACCATTTGGTCGAGTTCACGCTCGTTCAGCGCGATCCGGTATGTTTTTGCCTCGGTTTGATCCGCGTAAAACATGAAAATGTCGTCGCTGACGATCGTCATCCGCATGTAGGTCTCGTCAGGCTGCAAGGTGGCACGCAACTCGTCGAGGCCGAGAAAACGATCAGCAACCGCACGATATTGCGGGAATTCAGCAAGTTTGACCTGCGTGAGTTGCTGACTTCTTTCCAGCGCTTCGATTTCGGATGCGAGATCATTGCTTTGTCGGCGGACCGACGGCGATTGCTCGGCCTTGTTCAATGCCGAAAAACGGATTCGCAATCGTTCGATGTTGCGCGCCAGATTAATCGACTGCCTGAACAGGCGCGCGGCATCATCTGTGCCCCCCCTCAGTTCTCGTGACAGGATGGCCTGGGTTTCGGCAACACCCGGGCGAACCAGTATCTGAGAGGCTTTGAAAAATTGCTCGGTCGCAGCTTCATCGTCTGCAAGAAGTCTGAAATAGGGGGAGAGCTGGTTGGCCATGCCCGTAATGGCGCTGCGTTTGCCGAGCGAATTATCAATGACTTCGCCATATAATCGGCGTGCCTCGGTCTCTTGCCCGTGTCGCAGCAGAAAAGATGCAAGTCGCGCTTTGGCACCATTGAGGGCCCGCGTTTCGGGATATTGAATGTTCAATAATTCCAGCCCGTCGCGGAGCAATTGTTGTGCACCATTCAAATCACCTTCCGCTTCTGCCAGCAGAGCCAGCTCGGAGAGAATTTGGACCCTCAGACGCGTGATAGAAGTGACTCGGCCATCGCGAACGGTGACGGCGCGATTATAGGCGGACGTCAGCGAATTTCGTGCGGTCTTGCGGTCACCATTGATTCGCTGGGCCGTGCCCAACAGCTGCAATGCCTGGGCATCGATGATTTCAGCGCGTTCACGATCGCTCAATTTTGTTTCATCGACAAAACTAAGTAGACTGCGGCTTCTTGCGCTGCCGTTGATCCGGCTGGAAATCGGATCGGATATTTCGAGACGATCCGTCAGCGCGACCCGCTCTGTCAGCGACGTCTTGAGCGGAACGTTTATCCGCGCCACCGCCTCGTCAAACCGGCCCTGATTGAGCAGATGCATGGCTTCGAAATTTCGTCGCAGACGCTCGGTTACCGGGTCGGTCCCATTCAGTTCCGTGGCTTGTTCAAAGAGATTATCTGCTTCGGCAAATTCACCCAGATTGGACTTTTGCAAGGCCCGGTTGATCAGATATTCCTCGGGGTTGATATTCTCGCCGTCCATACCGGATGTGCGCTGTTGCAATGTTTCAAAAAAAGCGGCGGCTTCCGCGTAATCGCCGCTGAGATTTCGCCTGTAGCCCTCTGCCAGCGCCTGGTCGGGTTTGAGTGTTGCTGCCTGAACCCGGGCAAAGGCAAATGGATCTTCGACCGACGTCGAGGCGACGTCAATTTTGCCGTCGACAATCGAGTCATGCAATATCGACTTGAGCGCCAGCAGCGTCGCACTGTCATAGGCAGCAAGGCCTTCCGCGATGTAGGAAACGTCATTTTGCCGGCCAGTAAATTGTGAATAGGCGACCGGTTCCGCCGAGAGATTGCATTCGGTATGCCGAAAGCCTTCGAGCGTCGCCTGGACCGCGTTTGCGGTGCATGTTATCGGTTCGTTACGATGGGGTGTGATTCGTTTGAGCAGATCCTGTTCCGGAGACCGGGAGGAATAGATAAAGCCCACCGGTCTTGCAGAATCGCGGCACACGACCGCCCAACTGCGGTCAAACATATCGGCTTTCGCCTTGTTCTCAATGCTGCGGTCCTGCACCTGACATAAAATGCCCTGACTGTTACCGATTGGAAAACTGTCGCGCAATGAGACGGGTGTGCCTTGAGCAAATGCCGCGGCCGGGCTTGACGCTAGCGCCAATGCCAATGTGATAGTGCCAATCCTCAAGCGGCGCACGATAGATTCCCCCACAATGATATAAGTTGCCCAGCCCCCTCAGACTGAAACAACAATGATTGCGACCCGGAATATTCTTGCTTCTACAACAGATAGCCGTTGAATCCGAGTCTCCGATTGCAATTTATCGATTATATAATCATATTAGGTGATTGACGTCACATTGTGGGACATTTTTCGGTTTTTTTCTGAATAATCAAAAGCTTTGCTGGTTAAAAACCGCGAAACTCTATGGCATCACTGGTGGCGACGCGGGGAACATCGAAATTGTTGATCGGAGCGTCGGGATCCCTGTAGCCAATCGCCATGCCGCAAAAGAAAATATGATCGTCATCAATGCCGAGCAATTCCCGCATATAAGTGCCGTACATCGCCCAGATTTCCTGTGGGCAGCTATCCAGTCCCGCTTCGCGCAGCAGCAACATGACGGTTTGCAGCCACATGCCCATATCCGACCATTGCGGCGGTCCCATATATTTTTTGGTATAGGTGAACAACTGCACCGGTGCACCGAAACTGTCCCAATTCTTCGCCATTTGCGCGACCCGTCCGGCGGCATCGCCCCGCTCCAGCCCGACGGCGTCGAACATTCCCTTGCCGACGGCGCGGCGCTGCTCTTCATAGCGGCCGTCGAGATCCTTGGGATAGATGGCATATTCCATGCCTTCGCCCATCGGCGCGGCTTTGGCTTTTTCCTTGATCTTGGCCGTGATGTCCTTGAGCACATCGCCGCCAACGACAACCGCACTCCATGGCTGGGTGTTGCCGCCGGAAGGCGCACGCTGAGCCGTTTCCAGAACCTGTTCAAGGGTCGCCTTTTCGACCGGCTTGTCGAGAAACTGGCGTATTGAGCGACGGGAATTAACGGCTTCGGTTACCTTCATTTCGATCCTTCGTCATCAAACAGGCTGGCCAATTGCTCGACCATGGTTCCGCCCAGTTGCTCGGCATCCATGATCGTCACGGCCCTCTTGTAATAGCGGGTTACGTCATGGCCGATGCCGATGGCAACCAGTTGTACCGGCGAGCGGTTTTCGATCCATTCGATCACCTTGCGCAGATGGTTTTCCAGATAGGCGCCGTGATTGACCGACAAGGTGCTGTCATCGACCGGCGCGCCATCGGAGATCACCATCAATATGCGGCGTTCTTCGGGGCGGGCAATCAGCCGGCTGTGCGCCCAGAGCAGGGCCTCGCCGTCGATATTTTCCTTGAGCAGGCCTTCGCGCATCATCAGGCCAAGGTTCTTGCGGGCGTGACGCCAGGGTTCGTCGGCTTTTTTGTAGACGATATGGCGCAGGTCGTTGAGTCGTCCGGGATTGGCCGGCCGATCCGCCGCGAGCCAGTCTTCGCGGGTCTGACCGCCTTTCCAGGCGCGGGTGGTAAAACCGAGAATTTCGGTCTTCACCCCGCAGCGTTCCAGCGTGCGCGCCATGATATCGGCGGAGATGGCCGCGATCGAAATCGGCCGTCCGCGCATCGACCCGCTATTGTCGATCAGCAGGGTCACGACCGTGTCGCGGAAATCGGTCTCGCGCTCGATCTTGTAGGAAAGGCTGTGCGACGGGTTGCTGACCACGCGCGCAAGGCGGGCGGCATCGAGCATGCCTTCTTCCTGATCGAAATCCCAGCTGCGGCTTTGCTGTGCCATCAGGCGGCGTTGCAGGCGGTTGGCAAGTTTCGTCACCGCACCTTGCAGGCTGGTCAACTGCTGGTCGAGAAAGGAGCGGAGCCGTGTCAGTTCCTCGTCATCACACAATTCAGTGGCGCTGACGACCTCGTCATATTTCTCGGTCCATGGCGCATAGTTGAAACCCGGGGGCAGGTCGGACATCGCCCGATTGGGCCGCACCGGCATCATGCCGTCATCGCCGGCATCCCCCATTTCCTCTTCGGCGCCTTCTTCCAGCTCCTCGGCATTCTGGTCGCTTTCACCATCCTGTGAATCGTCCTCGGACGGTTCGGACCGCATTTCGGACTCGCCCTGATCGCCGGTTGCTTCCTCGTCAGCGCCGTCATCCTGACTGTCGTCGCTGTCTTCGTCGCTATCCTCGTCTTCGCTGTCCTCTGCCTCGGACTGATCATCGCTTTTGATCAGATCGAGATGCTGCAACAATTGGGTCGACAATTGGGCAAAACTGTTCTGGTCGTCGAGTGTCAGGTTGAGGCCATCGAGATCCGCGCCTGCGCCTTCCTCGATCCACTCGCGCAGCATGTCGAGGCCCTTGACCGTTCCTTTCGGCGGAGCCTGTCCGGTCAATTTCTCACGTGCCAGCAGGGCGAGAGCGGTTGAAATGGGAACTTCGTCACGATTCTGCGCCCGCGCAATCGGATCGGAACGCATCCGCATTTCCAGCGCCGCATTCAGATTCTCTTTGGCACCCGTCATGCTGCGGGATCCCAGTGCATCCGTCCGCACTTCTTCAAGCGCATCGAAACAGGCGCGGGCAATCGCTTCCTGAGGAGCATTCTTGCGATGCATGGCTTCGTCGTGATGGCGCAATTTCAGCGAAAAACTATCGGCAAACCCCCGCGCTTCGGCAACTTGCGCTGGTGGCAGATCGCGAGCCGGCATCGGCACCTTGAGATGCTCACCGGATTGTGACGGGGCTTCCGCTGTATAGGCCAGTTCGATGTCCGGATTCTGGGCAATCGCACGCGCCGTGCCGCCGAGCACGTCTTTCAGGTCATCAAGTTTGGAACGATCAGCCATAGAAGCGAACAGCTTTAGGCGGAAAGACGAGGGGAATCAAAGGGCTAATTTGCTGCTTTTTTGTTAGGTCAGTCATAGCGGTCAGCGTTCCTGTCCCGACGGGTTTTCTTGCGGCCGGCTTTCGACTGCCACGCCATCCTGATCGATCCTGACGTCGATCGGCACGCCGCCAATGTCCGTTCCCACCCGGATGCCGCTATCACCGTTTATCCGGACCTCCGTATCACCAATATCTACCGGGATTTCGGGGACTTCGGGAAGGTCTAGAGGTATGACCGGGCCTTCCGGATCGGGTTTCTTGCCGGGCTTGGCGGCACCGGCGGGCTTTCGGGATTGGACGGCCTGTTGCATGAAGTCCTTCCAGATAAGGGCGGGCAGGCTGCCGCCGCTAACGCCCTTTAGCGGACTATTGTCGTCATTGCCGATCCACACGCCAACCACCAGCCGGTCATTGCCCTCTCCGGCATAACCGACAAACAGGGCATCGCGATTGTTCTGGCTGGTGCCGGTCTTGCCATAATTGGGGGTCGTCAGCATCGCCCGGCGTCCGGTACCATCGTTGACAGCAGATCTCAGCAGCGCCTCCATATTGGCGTGGGTTCTGGAGTTATAACGGCCCGGCCAGTCGAACAGCCATTCGAACCAGGTTTGTTTTTCCTTCTTGAAGGCATAAGGTTCGACCGGCCAGCTGTTCCCGGCAACGCCGGCATAAGCAGCGGTCAGTTCCAGCAGGGTCATCGTCGATGTGCCGAGCGCCAGACTGGGATCATCCTCGGCGAGCTGCGATTTGACGCCGAGATTGCGAGCTTCGCGGATCACGGCCTTGTCGCCGACCTGGCCGAACAGGCGGACTGCTGCGACATTGCTCGACTTGGCGAATGCGTCTTTCAGGCTGATTGAACCGCGATATTTTTCTCCGGCGTTTTTGGGGAGATAGCCGCCCTTGGTAATCGGACTGTCGTCGACCATGTCGTCCGGACTCATGCCCGAACGTAGCGCGGCAAGCCAGACGAACAGCTTGAATGTTGATCCTGGCTGTCGTTTGGCCTGGGTTACACGGTTGAAAGCCGATTTCCCATAGTCTCTCCCGCCAATCATCGCCACGACTTCTCCGTCCGGCCGCATCGCGACCAGAGCGACCTGAGCCTGACCAAGTGGCGCGCGGGCTACGGCGCGCCGGGCGATTTCCTGCATATCGGCATCAAGCGTGGTGGTCAGGTTTAGGCTTTCGTAACTGAAGTCTGTCATTTCCCGCGCTTGCGGCATGGCCCAATCGGCAAAATAGGTGCCGGTGGGGAGGGCATTTTTGGCGCGGACATCCAGTCGAGCGATGCCGAGGCTATCGGCTTCTTTCTGGCTCAGGTAGCCGGCGCTGACCATAGCGGCTTTGACAAGTGTGGCCCGTTTCGCAGCCAGTTCCGGATTGCGCGTGGGTGCCAGACGAGACGGGGCCTGCACCAGTCCGGCCAGCATGATCGCCTGCTCCAGCTTCAGATTTTCCGGCTGGCGATAATAATAATGGAGCGACGCGGCGCGCAGCCCGTAGACATTGTCGCCGAAATAGACGTTGGACAGATAGCGTTCCAATATCTCGTCCTTGGTCAGCCACGCCTCCAGCCAGAAGGCGATCAGCATTTCCCGCGCTTTGCGGGTGAGGCTGCGTTCCGGGGTCAGGAAGGTCGTCTTGGCCAGCTGCTGGGTAATCGTGCTGCCGCCCTGGGTGATGCCGCTGCCCGACATATTGCTCCACAGCGCCCGTGCCAGCCCGCGGGGATCGACGCCCCAGTGCGAATAGAAGCGCCGGTCCTCGATCGCCATGAAGGCCTGTTTCACATGATCGGGCAAGGCGGCGATCTTCACCGGTTCGTCGACGACCGCTCCGTTGCGGGCGAACGGCTGGCCATCAGACGTCAGCAGCGTGATTTGCGGCGGCACAATCGGTTGCAGTGATTTGGACAAGGGCGCGGTGATCGCAAGATAGGCGATCAGCAGGATGAACAGGAGCAGGGCAGCCGCAACGCCGCGACTGAACCACCACCATTTGCCGCGCGGCTTTTTGAGCGGTGCAACCGGTTCCTCGATGCGCGGCGGGATGGCGTCGCCATAAGGTTCGTAAAATATCGTGTCGGCCTTCGGCCTGCTACGAAACGGCCAAAACCAGCATCGTTTGACAGAAGAATCAGGGCTACGCTCGGTCATGTGGCTGCTGTATTGTCATAATAATACGCCATTGGCGAGAAAGAAGTTTGGAACGCAGGAGTGATTTGCTAGTCAATTGACATCTTTCGATAATCTATGATGCGAGGAAAACTGTTGAAAATCGGAAACCCTTTTAGGCTGACCCAGCGTGAATATGAAGCGACGATCAATGCGCTGAATATTTTCTTCGGCGCGATCATCGGTGTCAGCCTGGGCAATATCACGGAAATCCCGATGGATGACTATGTCATATTGCTGGTGATCATCTCGGCGATGGTGAGCAGCATCCTGCTCGTGACTTATACCCATCGGAGAATCTGGAACAGCGTTATGCTGGCGGGAGTCTTGCTGGCAGCATGGTATGCTGAAAGCGATAGCAGCGGCGGTATCATCGATTTCCCCGAGCGCGTTTTGCCGACGCTTACCGTGTGGGCGGTATTGGCTGTGGTGACCGAATTTTCGGATCGTGCAGAGGATCCCAAAACTGACCAAGACTGAAGTCTGATTAGCTGCGCGTCAATCACTATGCTGAGACAGCGATGCGTTGTTGGCGAGAGGATAAAATCATTCGCTTTTCGCGAACCGATGAACGTCAGTTATCCGCGATATGGTCACGAAACCAATCGGCCAATTGTTCTTCGGTGAGTTCTCCCGCTGCGAGGGACTGGACCGTCGCGATCGCTTCCTCTCGGTCAAACAGTAACTGGCAGTCATTCAAGACCAGAAATGTTCGCGCCAGCACCCAAGCGGTGCGCTTGTTGCCATCGGTAAAAGGATGATTGCGGGCAACGCCAAATGCGTAAGCCGCGCCCAAGGCGCACAAATCATTTTCGCCGTAACCCCATTTGTTGACCGGTTTTGCGAGTGCGGATTCGAGCAGGCCTTGATCACGGACACCCGATGGGCCGCCATGTTCGGCAAGCTGTCGATCGTGAATGGCGAGGGCAATGTCGGCACCGAGCCAGATGGGCTCAATCCGGTCGCCGGTCATTTTGCCAAGACACGAAGGATGTCGCGATCTTCGCGCATCACGCCTTCGGCGGCAGCCATTTTCTTCTGGAAATCGGGGTTGATCGCGGTCAGCCTGACACCATCAGGTGACTCGCTCAAAAAGACGGTATCACCCTGAGAAACGCGCAGCTTCTCCAGCAAATCTTTGGGAAGGATTACGCCAGTGGAGTTGCCGATTTTGACCAGTTTAAGCGCATGGCCAGCGGGAAGTGGGGTCATCTTGTTCATACGAGCGTTATAACAGCGTAAAAGCCGTTTAACCACATAAATCCGCATGCGCCGATACGGCCCGTCTCATTTCATATCCAGCCAGTTGACCGATAAGTGAAATGCTCCCGAACAGTTGGATACAATTCGTGCAAAACATATTCCCCCAACACTAACGCACGTTCAGCTTCTTTGCTTGCCGAGGTCCCTCGATGCAGTATCTTGTTACGAATATCTTGTATGATATTCTTTTCCTTCCAGATTGAATGTCCGTTAGGGAGCTTTTGTTCTTTAATGTTGGGCAGGCCGACCTCGTCCATGATATATAGAAGAAACTTTTCGGTTTGCCGACTGCGTATGTCTATCAATGCTGCCATTAAATCGCTTAGATCGGGGTTGTGGGTCAAGCCGACCACCACGGGTTTTAATGGCAGATTTTGAATTGCAATTTCTGTAGATGAAAAGGCAAAAACTAGCGACGCACTGTAGCTGACATCAAAAGTTTTTCGCGCTTTAGCCAAGGCCTGTTCTGCGGGAAGCGATAGGTCGGGATACTCTTCATAATATGAAGCTAGTCTGTCTTCAACAAATTCCGCTACTATCACATCTCGGTGGTCTTCGAGAACCTGCGAGATCAGTCTTTCCTCGCCTGCATCTCGCTCCGCATCCTCCAAAGTGTAGCTCATCTAGCTGCCCTTCGTCTCTGACCGCCTGCTATGTTAGTCCTTCCCCATCACGCTTTCCGGCAGGTCTTCGCCGAACACTCGCTGATAATATTCAGCCACCAGCATCCGTTCTGCTTCGTCGCATTTGTTGAGGAAGGAGAGGCGGAAGGCGAAGCCGATATTTTTGAAGATTGCGGCATTTTGCGCCCAGCTGATCACAGTCCGCGGGCTCATCACGGTCGAGATATCGCCGTTGATGAAACCCTGCCGCGTCAGGTCGGCGACCTGGATCATCTTTTCTACCGTCTCGTCGCCAGCATCCGGGACTTTTGACAGGATCACCTTGGATTCGGTTTCGGCCGGCAGATAGTTCAGCGTCACCACGATATTCCAGCGATCCATCTGGCCCTGGTTGATCTGTTGCGTGCCGTGGTAAAGCCCGCTGGTGTCGCCAAGACCAACGGTATTGGCGGTCGCGAACAGGCGGAAATAGGGGTTGGGGCGGATCACTCTGTTCTGGTCGAGCAGAGTCAGCTTGCCTTCGGCTTCCAATATGCGTTGGATCACGAACATCACGTCGGGGCGTCCGGCGTCATATTCGTCGAACACCAGGGCGGTAGGCGTCTGCAGCGCCCATGGCAGCAAACCTTCGCGGAATTCGGTAACCTGCTGACCATCCTTCAGGACGATTGCATCGCGTCCAACCAGATCGATCCGGCTGATATGCGCGTCGAGGTTGATCCGGATACAGGGCCAGTTGAGCCGCGCGGCGACCTGTTCGATATGGGTCGATTTCCCGGTGCCGTGATAGCCTTGTACCATGACCCGGCGATTGAAGGCGAAGCCGGCGAGGATCGCGATTGTGGTTTCCGGATCGAAAACATAGGAAGGATCAAGGTCGGGAACCCGTTCGTCCTTCAGGCTGAACGCAGGGACCTGCATATCCACATCCACGCCGAAAACTTCGCGCGCATCAACAGTGATGTCGGGTGCGTCCAATATGGTTTCGTCGCTGGCGTCTGGGGTGATATCGGGTATTTCGGTCATCATAGTCCTTCGAAAAATCTCTGCCGCCCTAGGAAATGCAAAAGGGACGAGCCACTATCTAAAATCTGGTGATTCCTTAAGCTGCGTATAGGCCTCGATCACTTTTGCCAACTGTTTCTCGTGGCTGCGGTCGCCGCCATTACGATCGGGATGATATTTGCGCACGAGCGCGGAATAGGCACGGCGGATATCGCTGCGGCCAACCGTTTTGGCTTCTTTGTCGCCAAGCCCTAGCGTCTTTAGCGCTTTCTGATCCGCGCCGGATAGCGGGCGTCCACGGTTGTTGGTTGCGGTCTTCATGCTGGCAAACCGCGCGCCAATCGCATCCAGCGGATCGGTGAAATCGGCCCAGGCAGGTTGTGCGCCCGCGCCGCCGTCATAGATTCGGCGGGACGAATCCCATCCCCTGACCGGATGCTGGGCCTCGAAAATCTCTTCGGAGTCCATGCCTGCGAAATAGTCATAACCCTGATTAAACTCTCGGACATGGTCGAGGCAGAGCCAGCGATAATCACCGGGGCCGTCATAGCTGGCGTGCGCGCCGTAGATGGACGGAGCGCGAAATTCACCTTGTTCCTGACAGCCTTCGATCGCGCATATCCGGCCGTCGGTTTCGACGCGGCCGTGAAAGCGGTTGGGTTTTCTTTTGGGAGAAGTATCAGTCAAATGCCGTTCGGGCTGAGCTTGTCGAAGCCAGGCTGTCCTTTGAATTGAAACGCCGTTGAGCATGCTCGACCTTCGGTTCGACAGGCTCAGGGCAAACGGTTATAGTAGATGTCGAAAATGTAATATGGAGATTCGATGCCCAAAGGTCCAGTCCACAGCGAGATAGAAAAGCGGCTGACCGCCGAACTCTCGCCAATATCGCTCAACGTCATTAATGATAGCGCCAGCCATCATGGCCATGCGGGAGACGATGGAAGCGGGGAATCGCATTTCACGGTCGAGATCGAATGTGCCGAATTTGCGGCGCTGTCCCGTCTCAATCGTCAGCGGATGGTCAACAAGGCGCTGGGCGACATGATGCAGGAAAAAGTGCACGCCATGGCGATCAAGGCGAGGGCGCCGGGGGAGTGATATAGACTCGGTTTCCGTAGATGGATAAGATTTGACCGCCGAAGTGACAAGAAAAAGGGCGAGCATGATGTGCGATATATGTCGTCGGCACGACTGATGTTTTAACCGGCGATCGCTCAGGGATTGGGATAGAATATGACCAACATCATCCAGACAGTCACGCCCACGACCCATGATCTAGGAGAATTTCAGGTTCGTCGCGTGCTGCCGTCGCGGCATCGCCGAATGGTGGGGCCGTTCATCTTTGTCGACGAATTTGGCCCCGCGACCCTGCCGGAAGGGCCGGGCATGGGCGTGCGACCGCACCCGCATATCAATCTGGCGACGGTGACCTATTTGTTCGAAGGCGCGATCGATCATCGGGACAGCCTGGGAACGTTCCAGACGATCCGGCCCGGGGAGGTCAACCTGATGACCGCAGGCAAGGGGATCGTCCATTCGGAGCGCTCCCCGCTGGATATGCGGGACAAGCCCAAACCGATGTTCGGGATGCAGACCTGGCTGGCCTTGCCCGATGGCAAGGAAGAAATTGATCCGGCGTTCGAGAATGTCGGAGCCGACGACCTGCCGATGATTGAGGATGGTGGCGCGAAGGCCCGGATCATCATGGGGAGCCTCTGGGGGCAGACGACCCCGACCACCTGCCACGCAGAAACAATCTATGCCGATATCCTGCTTTATGCGGATGGAGCTATTCCCATTGATGCCGAGGCCGATGAACGGGCGGTGATGCTGGTCGATGGCGAAGGCGCACTGGATGGCGTGTCGCTGGAAAAATATATGCTGTACGTGATCGCGCCGGGGGCGAAAGTCTCGCTTTCATCCCTGTCGGGTGGCCGGATGATGCTGCTCGGTGGCGAGGCTTTTTCCAGTGAACGGCATGTCTGGTGGAATTTTGTCTCCTCGAGCAAGGAACGGATCGAGCAGGCCAAGGCCGATTGGCAGGATAGCCGTTTCCCCACAGTTCCGGGTGATCCCGATGAATATATCCCGCTGCCGGATGGCAAGCCAAAGACGATTACGGATTAGAGCCTGTGCTCTTCAGCCAGCGCTGACAAAATAAGCCCGCCACAACGGCGGTGGTCTGATTTCAATTTAACATGCGCAAGGGAATATGCTCCGTCCCGGTAACGCCTTCATCACAATGCCCAGTTCGACCGCAGTCAAAATTCTCTTCTATCGTGGTCCGCACTCTTTCAAGATTGTCGCATGACACTCCCATTTCCGTCACAAAGAGCACCATTGGTTGGGGAATGAATGTCTTAGATTTCTTGAGGTACATAGTGATTTCTTGAAGTTCACGGACTTCCTGATTCCAATAGGTTTGACCGTTTGCGTCCAAAGCAATTTCATTTACCAGAATCAATTCATGCGCGTACGGCCCGCTATGGTCGGTTTCCCAAGATGTTCGCGGTGCGCTGCAAGCTATGTTGGCATTTACGTCCACACAGCCTGCCACCAACAGGTAAGTTAACAGGCCGGCAAGATATCTCATTGGAACGACGATAGCCGGTTCATGTGTGAGGATCAAACCATTCCACCCACGCGCCATGGGCGTGAGCCCGCCCTAGCAGCGCCGGTTGCTCGCCTTCCGGCCAGTGGCGGATGATCAGTTCGTGGCTGAAGGTCTTGCGATTGGTTTCCAGTGACATCCATGCCAGCGGCTTGTCTGTTGTAGCTTCTTTGCCCGCAGTCTCCATCGCCGTGGTGATCCGGCCTTTGGTCTCCTGAGGTAGATATTGCCAGACGATCGAATGCATCAACACCCGGGTGACGCCGCTTTGCTGGGGCAGAAGCAACTGCTCTTCGACCCAGTCTGCACCATCGGCTTTCGCGACATCGGGCGGATTCTGCTTGGCCAGCGCTATTGAGGCTTCCATCCGTTCGAAACGGGCAGGCATTTCCGGCCAGATATAACCCTTCAGCCACGCGGCTGTCTCGTCGTCGGTGAGATCGATCGGATTCTGGTCACACCCGCGGACACTGATGATCTCGACCGGGGCCTGCGGGGGAGGCGGGCCGCGCCATTCCGGCTTGATCCGCATCGGCGAATCCTCAGGCCCGGCAAGCACGCCGCCGAGATCATATTGATAGCGCTCCATCATCGTATTGACCCCGGCGCTGGCACCCAGTTCGAGCAGTTCGAATCGTGACCCAACGCGCGTCGAAAGCCACAGTAATCCGGCCATGAAACTGGCCGACCGGCCCGACTCATTGGTCTGCGGAGGATTGTCGAACCAGGGCAAGAGATCGGCGTCATGGTCTGCGACAACCTCTCCGACCAGACGATCGATGGCATCTTGTTCGGTGACGCGGCCTTCGTATATTTCGGCGAGGCGGGGCTCCTTGCCGCTCAGATAGAGATGGTGGAGCCCTCCGGTAAGGCGCAGCGGCATCGCGTCTTCCAGCGGTTTCCCCGGCCATTGTGCGATTTTTTGTCCGCAGGCGGTCGGGCCGTTTATCAGCGCCAACTGGGCGATGATGATGGATGAAGTGACTGGCGCGTCGTTGCGCAGGCAATGTTCTGCCTGGCTGCGCATGCCCTGCGCAATATCTTCAATGTCCAAAATATTCATAACTCGTTGCCCTTTCATGTGCGAACCCGTAAAGCCGCGGCCACCATGGCCAAACCACTGATCTTCGCAATTCCGAAAGGGAGGATTCTCGATGATGCCTTGCCGCTCCTGGAGCAGGCGGGGATCGTGCCAGAAGACGCCTTTTTTGACAAGTCCAACCGCAGTTTGAAATTCGCGACCAATCTGCCGCATATGGCGATCATCCGGGTGCGGGCGTTCGATGTGGCGACCTTCGTCGCCCACGGAGCAGCGCAGATTGGCATTGTCGGGTCCGACGTGATCGAGGAATTCGGTTATAGCGAACTCTACGCGCCGGTCGATCTCGGCATCGGACGCTGCCGCCTGTCGCTGGCGCAACCGAAGGACGATGCGGACGAAGTGGGCAATGTCTCCCATCTCCGGGTGGCGACCAAATATCCGAATCTCACCAGCCGCTATTTCGAGAGCAAGGGCATTCAGGCAGAATGCGTGAAGCTGAATGGCGCAATGGAGCTGGCACCATCGCTCGGCCTGTCGCGGCATATCGTCGATCTGGTTGAATCCGGCAGTACGCTGAAAGCCAATAATCTGGTCGAAACCGACCGGATACTCGACATTTCCGGCCGTCTGGTCGTTAACCGCGCGGCCTTCAAGATGCGCAGCGCCGAGCTGACGCCGCTGGTGCAGAAATTTCGCGAGCTGGCGGAGCAGGTCTGATGGTTCTTCGACTGTCTGTTTCCGATCCCGATTTCGACGTGTCCTTTGATGCGCTGGTCAATGCCCGGCGCGAGGCGGATGCTGATGTTTCGACGGATGTCCGGGCGATCATACAGGATGTTCGCGATCATGGTGATGACGCCGTTGCGCGGCTGACCGGCAAATTTGACCAGCATGATCTGGAGCAGACCGGCTGGCGCGTGGACAAGGCCGAGTCCGAAGCGGCATTGGAAGGTTTGGAAGCATCTTTGCGCGTAGCGCTGGAGCTGGCGGCCTTGAGGATTCGTGATTACCATGACGGGCAACTGCCTGATAACAGGGATTATATGGACGACGCCGGTGCGCGCATCGGCGCTCGCTGGGGCGCGGTCGAGCGGGCCGGCATTTATATTCCCGGTGGCCGCGCGGCCTATCCGTCTTCGGTGCTGATGAACGCCATTCCGGCCAAGGTTGCCGGTGTCGAGCGGATCGTCATGGTGACCCCGGCGCCCGGCGGCTATATCAATCCGCTTGTGCTGGCCGCGGCAGAACTGGCAGGAGTTGACGAAATCTGGCGCATTGGCGGCGCGCAGGCGGTTGCGGCGCTCGCTTATGGTACCGAAAAGGTCAAATCTGTCGATGTCATCACCGGCCCCGGCAATGCCTGGGTCGCCGAAGCCAAGCGGCAGGTTTTCGGTGTCGTCGGCATCGATATGGTCGCCGGTCCCTCGGAAATCGTGGTTGTCGCCGATGGCAAGAATGATCCCGACTGGATCGCCGCCGACCTGCTCAGCCAGGCCGAACATGACCCGACCAGCCAGTCTATATTATTTACAGATGATGCGAAGTTTGCAGATCAAGTTTCTGAAAAGATAGTCGAACAATTGGGCGTTCTCGCAACATCCGAAACCGCGACCACGAGCTGGAACGACAATGGCGCGATCATAATTCTTGACCGGCTGAATCAGGCGGTACCGCTGGTCGACCGGCTGGCTGCCGAACATCTGGAACTGGCAATCGACGATCCCGACACCCTGTTCCGCAAGATCCGCCATGCCGGATCGGTGTTTCTCGGACGCCATACACCCGAAGCCGTCGGCGATTATGTTGCCGGCCCCAATCATGTTTTGCCGACCGGACGACGGGCACGTTTCTCGTCCGGCCTTTCGGTCACCGATTTTATGAAACGGACCAGCTTCATCCATTGTGATGAACAGGCCCTTCGCAACATCGGCCCGGCGGCCGTCAGACTGGCAACGGCAGAGGGCTTGCCAGCCCATGCCGCCAGCGTACAGAAACGGCTCGACCGCCGCTGACAATCAACAGAAAGAAATGACCATGACGATCTCTCTATATGATGCCGTAATTCCAACCCAGTTGCAGATCATCGCTGCCGTCCGAGAGCTTGTTGACGAAGCGAAAGCCCATTGCGAGGAAAAGCGGATCCCGCCGGAAGAGATTATCGGTGCACGGCTGATCGAGGATATGCTGCCTTTTTCCTATCAGGTGAAATGTTGCCGTGAACATTCGCTGGGCGCGATTGAAGGCGTTAGGGAAGGCGTTTTTACGCCAAGTCTGGCTCCGCCTCCCGAAGACTGGGCGGGTCTCTACGAATTGCTCGACGAAGCCAAAGCCGGGCTTGAAGCGATCAGCGAAGCCGATATGGAAGGATTTATCGGTCAGCATATGGAATTTCGTTTCAAGGAAGCAGCCATGCCTTTCACCGCCGAGAATTTCCTGCTGAGCTTTGCCCAGCCCAACTTTTATTTCCATGCCACGACAGCCTATGATGTGCTCCGCGCGCGCGGATTGCGGATTGGCAAGCGTGATTTCCTGGGCATGCCGCGGATGAAAAGAGTATGACCGCAAAATCCACATCCCGATCCGCCGCTCGTCTGGCGGCTGTCCAGGCATTGTTCCAGCACCAGATGGAAAAGACGCCGGTCCCCAAGCTGCTCAAGGAGTTTCATGAGCACCGGTTGGGCAAAGAAATCGAGGATGAGCAATATCATCCGGCCGAGCGCGACTTTTTTGATGATCTGGTTATCGGCGTGACGTCGCGACTGGAAGAAATTGACGGGTTGGTCGATTCCAAACTGGCTTCCGGCTGGACATTGGGACGCCTCGACAAGACGATGCTGCAGATATTACGCTGCGGGACATTTGAATTGGTCGCACAGGAAGATGTACCGGTCGCAACGGTAATTGACGAGTATTTGGACGTGGCGCATGCTTTCTTCAACAAAAAGGATGCCGGTTTTGTCAACGGATTGCTGGATAGCATCGCGCAGCAGGTACGGGGCTGAACAAACCCCCGGCTGGCACTGGGGGAATGATTGTCCAAATATCTAGACCGGCTTGATCCTGCATTCCACGACGCCATTACGGCGGAAGGTCCCTATATCTACGACATTCTGAGGACCGATGTCCCGGGTGCCCGCGCGGCACTGGCCACGCTTTTTGCCCAAATGACGGCGGATCTGCCGGAATATGATGGCCAAAAGGATGAATATCATATGCCGGGACTGGGAGATGATCCTGATGTTGCGGTGATCGAATATCGCGGACGCGACGTGCTCTATCCTGATTGTGCGATCATCTGGCTGCACGGCGGCGGCTATGTGATGGGCAGCGCCGATGATTTTTCGGCCCAAGGCTATTCCTCGCTCGCTCCCGTAATCTCGGTCGACTACCGGATGGCACCGGAAGATCGCGCGCCGGCAGCAGCCCGGGACGTTTGCGCAGTGATCAAACGATTGGCGGAAAACCGAAATCCACGCAAGATCATCCTCGCCGGTCCCAGTGCGGGGGGCGGGGTGGCGGCGAGCGCCGCCTTGATGAACCGCGACCGAGGCGGGCCGGAGATCGCGTTCCAATTGCTTCTCTATCCGATGCTCGACGATCAGCACGATACGCAGTCGGGTCATATGGACCTTCCGCCTTCGACGTGGAATCGCGAAACTTCGCTTCATGCCTGGTCGCTTTATACCGAGGAAGAAGGCGCCAGCGCCTATGCCGCAGCAGCGCGGGCGACGGATCTGTCCGGCCTGCCGCCCGCCTATATCATGTGCGGCGACCTTGATCTGTTTCTGGATGAAAATATTGCCTATGCCAATCGCCTTCGTTCATCCGGTGTTCCGGTTGAGCTTGCTATCTACCCTGGCGCGCCGCACGGATTTAACGGATTTGCCCCCCAGGCAGCGGTCAGCAAGCGCGCCAACGCTTCCATCAGAATGGCACTGGAGCACGCCCTGTCTTGAACGAATTGCAATTTATTGACCGATTGAAGGCGATTACCACCCATCCGGCAGCGCGCGGATTGATCGACGATGCCGCCATGATGCCGTTTGGGCGGCACAAGCTGGTGATGACTCATGACATGATGGTAGAGGGAGTGCACTTCCTTCGCGACGCCGATCCCGCCGATGTGGCGTGGAAACTGGTGGCGGTAAACCTGTCCGATCTGGCGGCCAAGGGCGCCAAGCCGCTCGGCATCCTGCTCGGCTATGGCCGGACGTCCGGTGACCAGTGGGATGCGGCCTTTGTCGAAGGCCTGAAGCAGGCGATTGATCGCTTTGCGGTGCCTCTGCTCGGCGGCGATACGGTGGCGATGGGAGAAAATGGGCCGAGAACCTTTGGCCTGACCGCGATTGGCGAAGCGAAAGGCCATATCGTGCCTTCGCGCAGCAACGCCAAGCCGGGTCACGCCGTCTATGTCACCGGCACGATCGGCGATGCCTGGGCCGGTCTGCAGATCGCATCGGGATCGCTCCAGTCTGAGGATATTGATGTCACGGCATCGCTGTTGAAAGCCCACACGCGCCCGCAGCCCCGGCTGGAAGAGGGGCGGCTGCTGTCCAATCTGGTCAGCAGCATGATGGATATTTCCGACGGGCTGTTGCTCGATGCGTCGCGGATCGCGGCGGCCAGCGGCGTGCAGATTGAAATCGATCTGGCGGAAATCCCGTTGTCGGAACAGTTTCGGGATTTGGTTGGTGACGATCAGGGCGCGCGGATGAGCGCGGCGACCGGCGGTGACGACTATCAGTTGCTGCTCACCGCCAGCCCGGAAACCGTGCTGTCCATTCCGTTGACATGTGTCGGCGTTTGCCGTCCGGGATCCGGGATCAGCTTGCACAGCCATGGCGAAAGACTGGAATTACCAGAACATCTCGGTTTTGTGCACGCCTGATCCGGGCAAAGACGGCTTCCTCTGATATGTTTTAAATCTGCCCTATCTCCCCTCAAAATCAACGCTTGCAGGTTTTTCCTCCCGCCCTATAGTTTGAGCCGACAGCTCCGCGTCTGACGGGGCGTTTAACTATAACAAATGGAGGGGATTTAAATCGATGACCGTTGTCACCATTTCAATTTTATGCGGATTTATCGCTATATTATATGGCTTTATAACCAGCCGTCAGGTGCTTGGCGCGCCTGCTGGCAACGAAAAAATGCAATCTATCGCGGGAGCAATCCAGGAAGGCGCGCAAGCCTATCTGAACCGGCAATATCGGGCAATCGGGCTCGTCGGAATCGTCGTCGCGGTTCTGGTCTTTCTCTTTCTCGGACCAATCTCGACCGTAGGCTTCCTGCTCGGTGCAGTGCTGTCGGGTGTCGCGGGTTATATCGGCATGAACATTTCGGTTCGCGCCAATGTCCGCACGGCACAGGGGGCAAGCGAAAGCCTGCAAACCGGGCTGACCGTCGCGTTCCGCGCCGGTGCGGTGACGGGTATGCTGGTGGCAGGACTTGCACTGCTGGCGATTTCGATCTTCTTCTACGTGCTGACCACCCAGATGGGCATGGCTGCCAATGACCGCACGGTTATTGACGCCCTGGTTGCTCTGGCCTTTGGTGCATCGCTGATTTCGATCTTCGCACGCCTTGGCGGCGGTATCTTTACCAAGGCCGCTGACGTTGGTGCCGATCTGGTCGGCAAGGTAGAAGCGGGTATCCCCGAGGATGATCCTCGCAACCCTGCAACGATCGCGGATAACGTCGGCGACAATGTTGGCGATTGCGCCGGCATGGCCGCCGATCTGTTCGAGACCTATGTTGTGACAGTTGGTGCGACGATGGTGCTTCTGGCACTGTTGTTTGGCGATCTCGTCGGCAGCGCAATGCTGTATGACCTGATGTCCCTGCCTCTCATCGTTGGCGGTGTCTGCATCCTGACGTCGATTATCGGCACCTATATGGTGCGGCTGGGTAGCGGCACGAACATCATGGGCGCGCTGTACAAGGGCTTTCTGACCACAGCGATATTGTCGGTTCCGGCCATCTATTATGTCACCATGCGGACGCTGGGTGACATGGATACGCCTATCGGAACTGCGCTTGATGGTTCTGGTGGTTTCACCGGCATGGCCTTGTTCTGGTCGATGATGGTGGGGCTGGCGGTTACCGGCCTGATCATCTGGATCACCGAATATTATACCGGTACGGAATATCGTCCGGTGCGGTCGATCGCCAAATCATCGGAAACCGGTCACGGCACGAACGTGATCCAGGGGCTGGCGATTTCGATGGAAGCAACGGCCTTGCCAACGCTGGTTATCGTCGTCGGTATCGTTGTCGCTTATCAGCTCGCTGGTTTGATCGGAATTGCCTTTGCTGCAACCTCGATGCTGGCGCTGGCCGGCATGGTTGTCGCACTGGATGCTTATGGCCCGGTTACCGATAACGCGGGCGGTATTGCCGAAATGTCGGGCCTTGATGAAAGCGTGCGGGATAAAACCGATGCGCTGGATGCGGTTGGCAACACCACAAAGGCTGTGACCAAGGGCTATGCCATCGGATCTGCTGGTCTGGCAGCACTGGTGCTGTTCTCGGCTTATACCGCTGATCTGAAGGAGTTCTTCCCGAACCTCGAAGTCAGCTTCAGCCTTGAAAACCCCTATGTGATTGTCGGTTTGTTGCTCGGCGCGCTCCTGCCATATCTCTTCGGAGCCATGGGCATGACCGCTGTGGGACGTGCTGCGGGCGACGTCGTGAAAGACGTTCGCGCACAGTTCGCGGCTGACAAGGGTATCATGGATGGCACGTCGCGTCCCAACTATGCACGGACGGTCGATCTGGTCACCAAAGCTGCGATCAAGGAAATGATCCTGCCATCGCTGCTGCCGGTGCTGGCGCCGATTGTGGTCTATTTCGTGATCACAGCGGTTGCGGGGCAAGCCAATGGCTTTGCGGCTCTTGGTGCCTTGTTGCTCGGCGTGATCGTCTCCGGTCTGTTCGTTGCGCTGTCGATGACGGCGGGTGGCGGTGCCTGGGACAATGCCAAGAAATATATCGAGGACGGCAATCACGGCGGCAAGGGCTCTGATGCCCACCATGCTGCGGTGACCGGCGACACCGTGGGTGATCCTTACAAGGATACCGCGGGTCCGGCCGTCAACCCGATGATCAAGATCACCAATATCGTCGCATTGCTGCTGCTCGCAGCGCTATATGCGGCGCAGGGCGGCATCCACTAACCGGCCGCACCATCTGATCTGACACCAGACCCTGCCGGGAGCGTTTCCGGCAGGGTTTTTCTTGTCCTGAATCCGCCACCAAAGGGCGTTAATCACATATTACCCCTTTTTCCTTAAGCTGGCCGCTGCACAAGAATGGAATGTGGGTAGATAGATTCCAATGGATTTGAGTGGGTTACAGAAATTGACGGGCACGGATGTGCGAGAGAACCAGTTTGGCGACCATCTCCCACCTTCCCAGCCACGGGCGGTTTTCCAATCACTGGCCGCGATCGACGCCAATCTGGTCGAAGCATGGAGCGCGCTGGCCATGCAGGCGAGCGAGCCGAATGTCTTCTACGAGCACTGGTTTCTGAATCCGGGTCTGACCCAGTTTGACCATCACCCCGATTTACGCCTTTTTCTTTTGTGGGCAGGGGAAGCGGGGCGCTCGCAATTGCTTGGTCTGCTCCCCTTGGGTCCCGAAAACAGGTTCGGGCGCTGGCCGGTTCCGCATGTACAGAATTGGGTGCATCACAATTGTTTTCTCGGCACACCACTAGTCCGGCAGGGATTTGAATCGGAATTCTGGAACCATTTGCTGACCGCGCTCGACAATGGCGACTGGCCGGGTTTTTTGCATATCAATGGCATGACCATCGGCGGTCCACTGGATCAGGCGCTTCGGAAGGTTTGCGGTGACCACAAGCGTCGCTGCGATCTTGTCCATAGCGAAGCCCGGGCGCTGCTGCAAAGTGACCTCGATCCGGAGGCCTATTATCAGGCGACCGTCCGGGGGAAAAAGCGCAAGGAATTGCGACGGCAGGCCAAGCGACTGGATGAACTCGGCGATGTTAGTTTTTGCCATCGCACCGATGACATCGGTCTCGAAACGTGGATTGAAGAATTTCTCGATCTGGAAAGCCGCGGCTGGAAAGGGTTTGGCGGCTCTGCACTGGACTCGTCCGGGCAGACGCGCGCATTTTTTCGCGATGCACTGACCGGTGCTGCGGGGGCAGGGCAACTGGAGCGCCACGATATTCGCCTCGAAAGGGATCCGCTGGTGATGCTGGTGAATTTCCATAGCGGCCGGGGCAGCTTTTCCTTCAAGACCGCCTTTGACGAAGCCTTCGCCCGCTTCTCGCCGGGTGTCTTGCTGCAACTGGAAAACCTCAAGATCCTCGAAAACCCGGCCATCGACTGGATGGACAGCTGTGCGGCGCAAGATCATCCGATGATCGATAGCCTGTGGTCTGGCCGCCGCCATATCGGACGGTTCTCGATCGAATTGAAGGGTGTCTCCCGCGGTGCCATTTTCCGTGGCTTGCGGCTCGGTGAAGACCTGATGGGGAAGATAAAGGGGCGGACAATTCTCGACCCCACTGAGGGGCTGCAATGAACCAGATTTCCGGAAAACAAATTTTTCGCCAGCAGGTTTTTGGTGAAGACAGCCGGCAGCAATTTGACGCCTGCTATCCCGAACAGGCCGGCGTGCTCGATCACGCGATGGCCTCGCACGACCTGCTGACCCTCGATGCGCTGGCCCGGCTCGGCACGGCACTGCCGGAAACCAGTGTCGAATATAATTCAGGTGACTTGCCCGTAGGCATCCGCCCGGAAGATGTGCCGGACAACGGCATGACCATCGGCGACACGATCCGGATGATCGACCAGTCGGCGAGCTGGGCGGTGCTCAAGAATATCGAGCAGATGCCGGAATATGAAGCGCTGCTGCTCTCTCTGCTCGCGGAAATCCGGCCGATACTTGAGGCCAAGACCGGCCAGATGCTGAAACCGCAGGGTTTTATCTTTGTTTCTTCACCCGATGCGGTGACGCCTTATCATTTCGATCCGGAGCATAATATCCTGCTGCAGTTGCGCGGTGAAAAGTGGATGACCACCTTTCCCGCCGGCGACGCTCGCTTTGCTGCCGACGAAATCCATGAAGGCTATCATCTCGGCGGCCACCGCAATCTGGTCTGGCAGGATGATTTCAAGGCCGAAGGCACGCGCCATCATCTGACTCCCGGCAAGGCTATCTTCGTGCCCGTCATGGCGCCGCATTTTGTCAAGGTCGGGCCGGAGCCGAGCATCTCGCTCTCGATTACATGGCGCAGCGACTGGAGCTTCGAAGAGGCGGACGCGCGGGCGTTCAACGGCTGGCTGCGCAAGCGGGGGATGACCCCCAGGGCACCGGGCCGCTTTCCCGCGCGGAACCGCGCCAAGGCACTTGCCTGGCGGGTTTTGCGGAAGATAGCGGGTTAGCGGGGAAATAGGCGCTGGTAAAAGTCCCTCCTTTTTGGAGGATGGGTTAGGGTGGTGGCGATCTCTCGCATCGCTCGCGTAGCGACCGACGGCACGAAACCACCCCAGCCTCTCCTTTGAAAAGGAGAGGCTTTATAAGACCGCAGATATCTGAACTCATAGCATGAGTGTAAGTTTGCACTGCGTCGAGAATCTATGACCGTCCCCGGTGCCGCATTGAAGGAAGTCGGGGCTTAAGGGACAGCGGCTCGCTCAAATCACGGCATGAGTGCAATGTTACACTGCATGTTCCTATTCCAGCCCTCTCTTGCGGGGGCTTCCTGCTTGACATTCCTCCCGTGGCCTTCACTCTCCCAAGAAAACACCGGGAGAGATTATGGCTACACTTATTGCCGCAGCACCCATCACCATTGACGCCTTTATCGAAAAACAGGCGCGAACGGATGCGGTGGTGAATATCGTGCTGGCCGGCGGGATCAATTACTGGCTGACCCGTGATCTGCCTTTTGTTCCTGCAACGCTGCCCTTTGGCGATTCCGCGCCCAATCTCGGCGGCACATTGGTCGGGATCGCGGTGCTGATGAGCCTGTTGCTGACGCTGATTGTCTACGGGATCACGGTTTCGCAGCGCAAGGCTGGCAAGATTGCGCCCGGCCTTCCTGCCGACACCCGCATTGGTTTTGCGCCGTTTCTGCTGGCCTTGAAACATCTGATGATGACGCTGATCCCCGCCGTTCTGATCGGCATTGCGTTGCAGGGCGCTACGCCGGATCTGCGTTTCTCGCCGTTGGTCTTTACCGCGATGGTCACCATTATCGCTGCGATACTGGCTTATTTCATGTCGAAAAGCACGACGCGGGCGACGCTGAGATTATGATTATTCTTTCAGCATCCTTCGCCGTCCCGGCCGACCGGCGTGACGAGATCATTGCGCTGTGTAGCGAGCATAGCGCCCGTTCCCGCGCCGAGCCCGGCTGTATCTCCCATCATATCCATGCGGATTGTGAAGACCCGGCGCGGCTGTTCGTCCACGAAGAGTGGCAGGACGAAGCCGCCGTCGCCGTCCATTTCGCGGTTCCGGAATCGCGAGAGTTTGTCAGGCACCTGACCGCGCTGGTTGGCGAACGGCCGGAGATGCAGATATATCAAGCGGACGCGGTTTCGATGGCGGACCTGGATTAGATATGGTCCGTTCGCCCTGAGCTTGTCGAAGGGCGCCTATCGACGAGAGGCGTGGTTCGACAGGCTCACCACGAACGGCAACTCCTGATTCCGTCGGTCGTTAGAACCGTTTGCGGAAATCAATCTCGACATAGCGACCGACCGGATCGAGATAGCCCTGCTGGTAGCTCTGCGGGATCAGGCCGCTGTCATCGCGGACGGTCTGGATATCGTTGAAGATATTGTCGACCTTGAACGCGATCCGGCTGCCCTTCAGGAACGGGATTTTCTCGGTCAGGTTGCCGCGGTCATCGAGATTGATGAACATCCGCAGGTTGAGCGTGGTCAGGTCGGAAAAGCGCAGATCGGAACCGGTCAGGCCGCCATTGACGCGGGTCGCGGTCTGGTGCTCGCCGCTGAGGCGGAAGCCGATGCCGTTGTTGAACCAGCCACCGTTGATCTCGAACTCGTGACGCGGGCTGCCGCCGGTCGAGCCGGTGGCGGAACCGTTGAGCAGGTCCAGTTCCTCGACGCCATCGCGGATCTTGATCGTGTCTTTCAGACGGATGGTGTGAAAGGCCGATAGCTGCCAGCGCCCGCCGCTCGGACGACCACCGGCTCTGGAACCACCTCGTGGTGCAGCCGGTTTGGCCCCGGCGTTGCCGTCGGGTGCGGCGCCATCAGCCGGTCTGTCACCCTGTGGCCGACCTTCGGCCGCGCCGCCGCCTGCGGGTCGCGCTGCGCGGTCTGGTCGTCCCGCTCCGCCGCTGCGCTGCTGGCCAAAGCGTTTGGAAAAATCGATGCCATAGCGAATCCGTTCGCTGTAGACATTGGCGTAGGTGACCGGCCGCTGGTCGATCGCGATCAGACGGCCATTGGTGTCGCGGGTCACACGGTCAGGGAAAGCGGCTTCGATTTCCGGTGTCAGCAGCGGAAAGCTGGATGCGACATTATCGCTGTTGTTGCGGAAATATTCGCCCAGAAAAGTAAAACCTTCAAGCCATTCGGGACGGTAATTGACGGCCAGTTTGATATCGCGCTGTTTCTCGGCCGGCAGCGCCAGATTGCCGCCGGTGGTGATCGCGGCAAGAACGGTTTCGCCGTTGGTGAAGTCGAATATATTGACATTCGGGGTGATGATCAGCGGATTGCCGAGCTGGGCAATCGTCGGCGCGGCGTCCTCGCCAATGGCCGAGGCGGAGAAAACCAGTCCGTCCAGCGGTTCCCAGTTCAGGCCAAAGCCGAATTCCACCAGACCACCGAAATCGGACAGGTCGGAATAGCCCAGATTGCCGTTGATCGACAATTTGCCGATCGCTTCGACCACATCGATATTCTCCTCGGCCAGCGGGATGTCGATATTGATCCCGGTGCTGATTTCATCGCGGCTGAGGTCGGTGGTCGTGACAATCGCGCCGCTGGTTTCGCGGCTGTCGAGGTCTTCGCGATTATAGCCGGCGCGCAGCGTGGTGGTGATGGCACCGGACGGAATCACGAGCACAGTGCCCGACAGGGTGGCAAGATTGTTGATCGTCTGGTCGACAACCTTTGCGCTGTCGGTGACCGGCGCACCGAGCAGGGGGCCAAAGCTGGCCGCCAGCGGATCGACCGTACCGGCGTCAATCGCCGCCTGTAGCGCGCTGATATCGCCGGACCGGTCGGTGTCGGTATTGACTTGGGTGCGGGTGTAATCGCTGGTTAGCGACCAGCGCCAGTCGCTGAGCATACCGTTCAGGGTCAGGCCGGCCTGCGCGGTGTTGGTTTCCTGCACCCGGCGCAAAGGGCCATATTCGGTGAAATAGCGGAACAGGGAATCGCCGGCCACGTCCAGCGTGCCGCCGGGCAGACCCTGCAAGCCTTTGGATTTGTCGTAGACATAGCCGCCGTTCAGCGACAGCGACATGCCATTGTCGAAACTCCGGCTGTAATTGGCATTGAGTTCGACATTATCCGAGGGCGCGACCAGCGTGCGATAATCACCCAGATTGACCAGTTCGCCCGCTCCGTCCTGAACGATGTCGCGCTCGCTCTCGGTAATCGCTGTCTTGTTCTGCCATTCCAGATTGATGTTGATCCGGCTGTTCTCGCCGATCTTGGTAACATTGGCCTCGATTTCCGATTGTCCCTGTCCGCCCTGGGTCGGAACACCATATTCTGCCGATGCGCTGACGCCGGTATAATTGTCCTTGAGCACGAAATTGATCACCCGCTGGTCGGGGCGATAGCCATATTGCAGGGCGAGTTCTTCGGGAAACACCTGCACGGTGCGGATGGCCTCGGGCGGCAGATCGCGGATTTCGCGGAATCCGGATGTGCGCTGGCCATTGATCAGCACGATCGGGCGGCCGGTGCTGCGGCCCCGGCTAGAGGTGGTCTGGGAGGAAATCGCGTCCAGCAGTTCTTCTACCGATGACGCGCCATAGCTGGCGATATCCTCTTCGCCCAGTTCAACCACTGGCGGTATTTCGGTGACGACGGCGCCGCGTGGCAGTGACGCCGTGACGACGATTTCATCGTCCGCATAATCCGGTTCGGTATCGGTGATCTGCGCGCCGGCAGGACTCGCAACCAGCATGCCTGCCAGAATGAAGGGCGATGAAGCGAAAAAGGAACGAGGGGAAGATATCATGATTTGTTGCGATAGCTCTAATATAGGGGAGAGAAGACATTCGAAATGCCACGCTAGTCAGGCTAATGGTATATTTTCTTTGTATTAAATTGTCGCAAGGAAATTGCAGTGGTACCGATAGATATTATCATATTCGCCGATGCAGCTAATCCTTCCCTTTTTGCGCATTTGTCGTTATGGCGCACTGCAACACGCGGATTTGCCGCAATATTAGGGAAAATGCAGCGCCATATGGCAAAAGAAGAATTACTGGAAATGAAGGGAATGGTTCGCGAACTGCTCCCCAACGCCATGTTCCGGGTCGAGCTGGAAAATGGCCATGAGATTTTGGGTCACACCGCTGGCAAGATGCGCAAGAATCGTATTCGCGTGCTGGTCGGCGATGAAGTGCTCGTGGAACTCACCCCTTATGACCTGACCAAGGGTCGCATCACCTATCGTTTCAAGTGACGAGCCATGGCTCGTCATCCCGGACTTGATCCGGGATCCAGAGCTAACGTAAAACTGCGCTTGCGATTTTGATGCTCTGGATGCTGAAACGAGTTAGCTGTGCTGGTCTTCGGCTCAGCATGACGAAAGTGAACAGATGAAACTGGTTCTTGCCTCCTCCAGCCCGCGCCGTCTGGAACTGCTTGGCCGTCTGGGTGTTACCCCCGACCGGATTATCTCTCCCGACATTGATGAAAGTCCGAAGAGGGGCGAATTGCCGCGCGACTATGTGCTGCGCATGGCGCAGGAAAAGGCGGTCGCGGTCGAGCGGGCAGATGATGAAATTCTCGTCGCCGGAGATACCACGGTCGCTGTCGGTCGCCGGATATTGGGGCAGGCCGGTGACGCAGCGGAGCAGCGCAAATTTCTGGAACTGATCAGCGGGCGGCGGCATCATGTCATGTCGGCGGTCTGCGTGGTCGCAGCCGATGGCACGGCGCGGACGAAATTGTCTGACAGCATCGTGAAATTCAAGCGCTTCGAGACCCATGAGATCGAAGCCTATATTGCCACCGGCGAAGGCCAGGGCAAGGCGGGCGGCTATGCGATACAGGGAACGGCAGAAGCCTTCGTTACCTGGATGTCGGGCAGCTATAGCGGGATTATGGGATTGCCGCTCTATGAAACCCGGAATCTGCTGATCAGCGCAGGCTATCCCCTTGGCTGATTTTGCCAATGGCTGGCTTTACGAAGCCGGGATCGGCGAGAACCGCGTGTTGCGGCTGGAAAATGGCGCGCTGGTCCAGATACGTGTCGAGCGGTCCGACGGCCGTGCCAGAGCCGGGGCAATTGTCGATGCGACATTCTCCCGGCAATGGGTTGCCGGGAAGTCGGGGATTGTAACCCTCCCGGATGGACAGGAATCCCTGCTGCAGCCGCTGCCCAAGAAATTGACCGAAGGGGCGCCGGTCCGGGTGGAAATCGTCCGGGCAGCGCTGACCGAGCGGGGCGGGCAGATCAAGCGCGCCAAGGCACGGCCAGCGGACAGCGACCGTCCCTTGTGTGACGGTCCCGATATGCTTGCGGAGATCAATGCACCCGGATTGCCCGTCAGACAGGTCCATGCCCACGAAGACGATGTTTTCGCCCTGCACGGCTGGCACGAGGCGGTCGAGCAGGCGGAAAGCGGGCGGATTGATTTTGACGGCGGGAGCCTGTTGGTCGCGCTCACCCCGGCGATGACCGTGATCGACGTGGACGGCCCGCTGGCGCCGCTGGAACTGGCGAAACGGGCGGCGAAGCAGATCGCACTGGCGCTGGTGCGGTTCGATATTGCCGGCAATATCGGCGTGGATTTCCCCACGCTGGAAGCCAAATCCGAACGCACAGCCGTCGCCGCCATCTTTGATGACTATATGACCGGCAATTGCGAACGCACGGCCATCAACGGTTTTGGTTTCATGCAGATTGTCAGCCGCAAGCTCCGGCCATCGGTGCCGGAAATCATGCAGGCCAATCGCTCGACCAATGCCGCACTAAAATTGTTGCGGCAGGCGGAGCGCGATCGCGGCGCGGGTGCGATGCGGCTGGAAGCGCATCCGGCGGTCGCGATCAAGTTGCAACCGTCTATGCTGGAGGAACTGGCAAAACGGACCGGGCGGTCCGTGTCCGTCGAACCGCGCGGCGGGATTTCGATCGATGGCGGTTCGATAGGATAATCCTGCTCCGTAACAGGAAAGAAGAGCAGCGCTTGCATTTCCGGTGGCCTCTCTCCACAACCGGCGCATGACAGATATCATTCTCTACGACTATTGGCGTAGCTCGGCGAGTTACCGGGTGCGGATCGCGCTTAATCTGAAGGGCGTGGCCTATACCGCAATAAATACCAACCTGCTCGACGGGAATCACAAGGCGAAAGACTATATCGCGCGCAATCCGCAGGGTCTTGTGCCGACGCTGTCGATCGACGGCCATGATTTGACCCAGTCGCTGGCGATTATCGACTATCTTGATGCAAAATATGACGATCCGCCGATGGTCTCCGGCGATCCGGCGGAACGAGCCAATACGCTGGCGCAGGCGCTGGTCGTAGCGGCGGATATTCATCCGGTGAACAATCTGCAGATATTGAAATATCTCAAGAACGAGCTGGGGCAGGATCAGGACGCCATCGATAATTGGTATCGCCACTGGATTGAAACGGGCTTTGTCGCACTCGAAGCCATGGCTCCGGAAAACGGCCTGTTCGGTGGAGATAAACCCAATCTGGCCGATGTTTGCCTCGTGCCGCAAATGTATAACGCGCGACGGTTCAAGACGGATTTGACCGCATTCCCCAAACTCGTGCGGATCGATGCCGCATGCAATCAACTGGAAGCTTTTCAGAAAGCCATCCCCGAAGCTGTAAAGGACGAATGATATGATCATAGAAGGTGGATGTTATTGCGGCGCGGTGCGCTACAAGGCCGAAGGCGAGCCGATGTTGAAGGCGGAATGTTTCTGCCGCGAATGCCAATATACGACTGGCGGCAACAGTCTGCTGCTGATGGCGATGCCAGCGGATGGATATGAGATTACAAAAGGGGCGGTGAAAGGCTTTAAGCGCGACGACCTTGAAAAGGGTGTAACGCGCGAATTTTGCGCCGATTGCGGTACCCATCTGGCCACTCGTGCGCCGGGCTTTGAAGTCGCCGTGATCGTAAAGGTCGGCACGCTCGATGATCCGGGCGTCTTCGGGAAAGCGGACAGCGCCAATTTCGCATGCGACGCGCAGGACTATCACCGGCTTCCGGACGACATGCCGGTCCATCAGAAGTGGATGCACGATTAAATCATGAAAAAAGCAGTTTGGGCCTGTCCGCTATTGGTATCAATGGCGTCGGTGACTGTTCCTGCCCGGGGGCAGGATCAAGCCGGCAATGATGAGGCCCAGGTTGCCGAGATCATCGTGTCGGGATTGCCCGTTACCCGCGGTGACAGCGTCTATAACGCAACCGAAATCACGATGGATTCATCACAATCTGTCGAGAATGCCTTGCGGGACGTGCCCGGACTGCAACAATTTCGCAGATCTGACGCGCGTTCGGCTAATCCCACAAGCCAAGGCGTTACGCTGCGCGGATTGGGTGGTAATGCCTCCTCCCGTGCCCTGCTGATGCTGGACGGTGTACCGCAGGCGGATCCTTTTGGCGGCTGGGTGGCTTGGCCTGGCTATGACGCACTGGCGCTGAAAAGTGCCAGAGTAACCCGCGGCGGTGGCAGTGTCGCCGATGGTCAGGGCGCAATTTCCGGAACCATCGAACTGTTCGGCGACATTGTCGGTGACCGGATCGAACTGGGCGCGGCCTATGGCAGCCGCAACAGCGTCGACGCCGATCTGCTGTTCGGGCGGGAGCTGGGGCAGGGGCAACTGACCATCTCCGCCAATTACGCACGTGGCGACGGCTTCATTCCGATCATTGAAGGTCAGCGTGGAACTGTGGATCGCCCGGCGGAATATGAGCAGGCCGGGCTGGCCGTGCGCTTTGTCGCGCCGCTGTCTGACGCCATCGAACTGCAGACCAATGTCCGCGCTTTCACCGACGACCGCGAGCGTGGTTTTGCTTTCAGCGAAAATCACAATGACGGTGCGGATGCCAGCATCCGGCTGGTTGATCGCACGTCAGACTGGCAATGGTCGGCTCTCGCCTATCTCCAGATCCGCAATTTCGATGTCAGCTTTGGCGGCGTTGCCGATGATCGCAATGCCGTCAGTCGCGTATTCGAGCAGTTTAATGTCCCTTCGACAGGCCTCGGTGGACGCTTTGAAGTGCGGCCACCGGTTGGTGACAATGTCGAGTTGCGGATTGGCGGCGACTGGCGCCGAACCGAAGGGACAACCAACGAGAATTTCTTCTTTCTCGACGATGACACGCCGCAGCGCAGTCGCAGGGCAGGCGGCAGCACCGCCACCTATGGCGGCTTTGTCGAAGCCAGCCTGCAGGCCAGTGATGCACTGGTGCTGACGGGTGGGGGACGCGTTGATTTCTGGTCGATCGACAATGGTTTTCGCAAAGAGATCGAACTGATCAATCCGTTTCCCGGATCGGTTCGGACGGATGAGCAATATACCAATCGCAGTGGCAGCGAATTTACCGGGCGCGGCGGCTTTGCCTTTGATGCAAGTGATGAACTGACCTTACGCGGTGCCGCCTATCTCGGCTGGCGCTTGCCAACCCTCAACGAGCTGTTCCGGCCTTTCCGGGTCGGATCGGATGCAACGGCCGCGAATGAATTACTGGAACCGGAACGGGTCAAAGGCGCTGAGCTGGGGCTGGACTGGAACAATGATGCCGCAAAGATCGGCATCACTGCCTTCTATAACCAGCTGGATAATGCCATCGCAAACGTGACATTGGCCAATGGTCCGGGCGTCTTTCCCGGCGTTGGCTTTGTCGCCGCGGACGGGACATATAGCCAGCGCCAGAATCTGGAGGCAATTCAGTCAGAAGGCATTGAAATTGAAGCAGAATTCGATCTCCGCAAGCTGGCTGATGGACTGACTTTCCGCGCCGCTTATTCCTATGTCGATGCGACAGTCGATGGTAGCGGCGATGCTGCTCCGATCGACGGTTTGCGCCCCGCGCAGGTTCCCCGCCACAATGCCTCCGGATCAATCCGGTGGAAAGCGGACAATGGAACCGGGGCAAGCCTGTCGGCGCGTTATATTGGCCAGCAGTATGAGGATGACGTCAATATCCTCAGCCTCGCCGATGCATTCACGATAGATGGGCGCATGACGCTGGCCGTCACGGATCGTCTGCTCGTCGAAACGCGGGTTGAAAATCTTTTTGATGCGCGGGTAGAGGCAGCCGTTAGTAGCAATGGAATAATAGAACGCGCATTTCCTCAGACATTTTGGGTTGGACTTCGTGCCAGAATTGAATAAATATTACTTATGACCGTAAGCCTTGATGATTTTCTGCCCTACCAGCTTTCGACGGCGTCCAACGCCGTCAGCGATCTTATTGCAGGAGAGTATAAGAGCCGTTTTAGCCTTAAAATCCCCGAATGGCGGGTAATGGCCGTGCTAGGCTCGCGTGGTGCCTCCACCCAACGGCAACTGGTCGAAGCGACCCTGATGGACAAGGTGACCGTTAATCGTGCGGTAAAAAATCTGGTTGATCGCGCCCTGCTTGATCGCAGTCCCAATACCGCCGATGGCCGTTCCCACCATTTGTTGCTGAGTTCCACCGGACGTGATCTTTACGAACAGATCATGCCCGCCGCCCAGGCGATGGAAAAGAAAGTGATGGCGGTGCTCAGCGCGAGCGAGCAGGCTGAATTATCAGCCATGCTGGTGAAGGTGAAAAAGTCGGCTGACGACCTGGCTGCAGAATGAAAAAGAGCGGCAGGGGACTGCCGCTCTCTTGATTTTCTGAAAGTGTTTCCGGCTACAACATGGCATCGGAGATCGAGCAGGCCGCAGGGCCAAGGATCACGATGAACAGGGTCGGCAGGATGAACATGATCAGCGGTATCGTCATGATCGCCGGCAGACGAGCGGCTTTTTCTTCGGCCCGCATCATCCGGTCGTTGCGGAATTCTGCTGACAGCACGCGCAAGGAAGAAGCCAGTGGAGTACCATATTTCTCGGTCTGGATCATCGTCGTCACCACGCCTTTGACATGGTCGAGCGCGACGCGATAAGCGAGGTTTTCAAATGCCTGCCGTCGCTCGGTCAGAAACCCCAGTTCGATCGACGTCAGCGAAAATTCATCGGCCAGTTCCGGGAAGGCGCTGCCGAGTTCCTTCGAAACCCGGGCAAATGCGGTGTCGACCGTCAGGCCGGCTTCCGCGCAAATCACGAGCAGATCGATCGCATCCGGCAGACCTTTTCGGATCAGGTCCGTCCGTTTGGCAATCAGGTTGTTGATGTAGATATCGGCGGCCTTGTAGCCAAAAATCGTCGCACCGGCGAATACGCCAAACCGTTTCAGGTCCGACCAGTCGGCGAGATAATCGAAGCCATAAATTGCCAGCGCCGCACCGCCGCCGAGCAGAATTGGCAATACAAGCCGGCTGAAAATCACGACGAAGGCGAGATCCTTTGAACGGATGCCGGCCTGTGCCAGTTTCTGTTGCGCTTCCTTGACCTGGGTATCCTGCAGCACCTGCATCGAGGACAGTGCATTGCGCATGCGGTCCGTCGTATCGCTCTGCTGAACCAGCTTTGCGCGTTTCTTGGTGGTCGAGGCGGTGATACCGGCCTTGAGCTGTTCACGGCGCTCATTCAGCGACTTGACCCGTTTCGCCATCGGATCGCGCACCGTCACCGCGGCGTAGATTGCGAAAAATACTGCTGCTGCTGCGACAGCGGACAATATTGTCGCTACCCACAGGACGTCCACGCCCATCAATGTTGGTCCGCCGCTGGTTGTCATTTGCCTTGCACCTTCATCCTAAATCTCGAAATTGACCATCTTGGCCATGATGAACACACCAATGCTCATCCATGTCAGTCCACCCAGGCCGGCAATGATCAACCGTTCTTCATAGAAAAAACCAGCCAGATATGTCGGGTTCACGGTGTAGACCAAACCGAACACAATGAACGGCAGCGAGCCCACGATATAGGCCGAAGCCTTGGATTCCGAGGACATGGCCTTGATCTTGAGTTTCATTTGTCCGCGTTTGCGCAGCACATCGGCGAGGTTGGACAATGTCTCGGCGAGGTTGCCGCCGGTTTCACGCTGAATCGCCAGGGTGATACAGAAGAACTTGAATTCCGGTGTTTCCATCCGCTTTGCGCTTTCCTCAAGCGCATCTTCCATGGTCTGCCCGATCTTGATCCGGTCGACCACCTTCTGAAATTCCTCGCCAACCGGTCCACCAATTTCCTTGGCAACCACGCCGATCGTTTCGGTCACCGGCAGACCCGAACGCAGGCCGCGGACGAGCAGCTCGATGGCGTCGGGGAAGGAGGCCGTAAATTTGCCAACGCGCCGGTTGATCAGGAAGCCGACGACAAAATGTGGCAATCCGGCACCAACCAGAAGCCCGATCGTTACGCACAGCAAAAGTGGTGCGCCTTTGACCATGAGTAGTCCGAAGACCAGCAGGAACAGCCCTCCCACCGCGTAGAAAAAATAGGAAAGCGGCCAGAGCTTGCCGGTTTTTTCCAACCGGATTGCCAGGCTTTCCATCTTCGTCATGGTTTCGCCTTTGGGGCGTGTGGTTTTGCGCCGCGCCGAGAGCGCTTTTTTCATTTGCGCTTCAACCTGCACATTCTCGCTGTCGGAATGACGATATTTGACCTTGTCGAGACGTCGCGCCTTGGCCGTTGACTGTGACGGGCCTGCAAATGCAAATATGATCAGCAGCAAAACCGCTAAAACCCCTGCACCCAATATTGCGATTTGCATTATACCCATAGTCTAATTCCTTTAAAGCCGAAGAATGTTTGCACCTGCTTCAGACTTTAGGAGCCTCTTCCTTGACTTTTTTCGATGGGAGCAATGATTTCAGTTCGCCCAGTTTACCCATCAGTGATCGTTTGTCGTCACCATTGCCATCATCGTCGCTATCCTCGACGGAACCGAGGACGAGGTTCGTCAGCTCGACGATTTTCGCGGCGGCCTTGCTGGATTTTCCGGCTTCCACCAATGCCTGACCCAGTTTTGCAGACTGCGCTGCGGTACGGATGTCATAGGGGATGAGGATATCGATCTTGCGCTCGATAGAGTTTTCGAAATCCTGACGGCTAATTTCCAGATTGGCGGTTTGCACCTTGTTCGCAACAACATAGATCTTGCTCTGTGCGGCGTGCGATTTCAGCCAGGACAGCAAGCGAATGCAGTCGCGGGCTGACGCCAGAGTCAGTTCCGTCGTGATCACCGTGGCATTCACGTCGCCAAGGAGATGCGGATAGTTGATCAGCATGTCCCGTGGCAAATCGATCACCGTACAATCGAAGGCCGCGCGAAATTCTTCCTGCAACTGGAAAAATGCGGTGCCATCGGTCATCATCGGCGAGTTGATCGGTGCTTCTGCAGACAGCAGTGACAATTTCTCATTGGCTTTGATCATGGCGCGTTCGATGAACAGGCCATCGATCCGGCTCGGATTGTCAATCGCATCGGTAAGCCCGCGACCAGGTTCCAGATCCAGGGAAAGAGCGCCGGTCCCGAAGTGGACATCCAGATCCAGCAGTGCGGTCAGACGTTCCTTCTCATGGCTGAGCAACCAGGCCAGCGACGTGGCAATGGTTGAAGCGCCTACGCCACCACGCGTGCCGATGACCGCCGTCGAAACATGAGGTTTCTCGGCATGTGATTCCTCGGTTTTCGGGGCGTTGATCACGGCCTGTGCCTGAGCCAGTACATCACGCAACTGGTCCGGTGTAAACGGCTTGAGCAGATAATCCTGCAGACCGCTGACAATCAGGTCGCGATAGAGACGCACGTCATTGACCTGACCCATGGCAACCACGACCGTGCCCGGTTCACAGACTTCGGCCAGCGAATTGATGTCGTTCAACGGGTCGCCCGATTCCGACAGGTCAACCAGCAAGATATTGGGGCTGGCGGAAACAGACAGCGTTTGGACCGCATTGCGCAGTCCGCCCATGTTGCATTTATCGCCCGTCCAACCCATTTCTTCGACAACCGGACGGAGTATATCTAGCGTATCTTCATCACAAACAAATGCGGCAAACGGATCACGTCCGTTGTTCGAGCCGGGTTTCCAGGGAGCGTTCATTATTGTTCTCCAACTTTCTTGTCGCGATAAGCACGGATAGCTTTGGAAGCATGCGCCTGATCTTCACCGTCGGCATTGGTGCCGCGGACGAGATCTTCGGGGTCTGCGATCATCGCCGCCATGGTGCTGTTCGTTCCGCAACCATAATTTTCACTTGTGCGCACTTGAAAATCGGTGTGGCTGCGATAGCTGAAATCGGGACAGCCGGGCACTGATGCGGACGTCCGCGAAACGACAACCCGCATCAAACCGGCGGGTACATGGCCTTCGGTCACCGGCGCGGTTTCGCTGATCAGCAGACCATAGCGGGCCACGATCGCTTCTACCGCAGCCTTTGCCACGGCGCTGGCTGAATAGCTGGGATCATCAATCGAAACGCGATCACCATAGCCGAGTTCGAGAGCATCGAGCCAGCCAGAGAGACGGTTCTGCTCCGATGAAGACAATCCGCCGCTGCCCGTACTCAGGTCCAGCACATAGTTCGCTTTGGAAACGACAGGTTGGCGTTCGCTATATACGCTGCGGTTTGCAGTGGTGCTGCCACAAGCGGTAACCGAGAGCCCGAGGGCGGTAATGAGTGCCATTGAAATGATGCGCATGATCTGTTCTCCTGATCGGGCTTATTTGTCGAAACTGAAACCGGGGGCTGCACTGCCGGATTTCTTGGCCGATTTGACGGGACGTTTTGGTTCCAGGCTGCCAAATGCCTCGCCCTCCGGCGCAGTGGGAGCCACGCTCGGTTTGGGGCGATCGCCGCCGGTGCCCGAATGATTGCGGTTCATCAGGAAGCGTTCTGCATCATTGGCGGCTTTGAAGCCGTCGGTTGGCAACACAATCTCGCTGTCGTTGACCGGTTTCACCAGATAAGGCGTGACCACGATCATCAGTTCGGTTTCGTTGCGACGATAGCCATCGGATTTGAACAAGGAACCGAGGATCGGAACATCGGCAAGCCCCGGTGTCTTGTCGATCGCCGAGTTGTAGCTGTTCTGCATCAGACCGGCGATCATGAAGCTTTCGCCCGAACCCAGTTCGACAGTGGTCTCTGCCCGGCGGGTCGATACCGCAGGAATGCTGAAACCGTTGAGAACAACCGCTCCGTTGGTCGTTATTTCCGAAACTTCCGGAGCGACACGGATGGAAATCCGGCCGTTGGAAAGGACGGTCGGTGTATAAGACAGGCTGACACCGTAATTCTTGTACTGGACCGATACTTCGCCCAGCCCGGTCGAAATCGGAATGGGGAACTCGCCGCCAGCAAGGAATGTCGCGGTTTCACCCGAAATCGCAGTCAGATTTGGGGATGCCAATGTGCTGACCAGACCGACTCGCTCTGAAACGTCAAATGCGGTTGCGATGTCGACGCCAAACAGACGGCCTGCCGCCTGAATGGTGTTGAGATCGGATGCCGCATTATAGTTAAACGCTGTTCCGCCGGAAGTGACGAACTGGCCGGTTGATGGATTGAATGGCAGCGAAATCGAGCCTGCAGGCAATCCGAACAGCTGCGATGCATCCAGATTGGGGAAGGACGAGGTGTCGAAATCAGTGATCGTGCCGAATGTGCGTCCACGCGATACGCCAAATTGGAATCCGCCGGTTGTATCCCGGGTTAGCAGATTGCCATTGATTTCCTTCGCCAGCGAACGGCTGACTTCCGCAAACCGGACCTTCAGATTGACCTGCATGGGCGTGGCTGTTTTCAGCCGACTGACGACGCGGGTGCTGTCACCGACAAAAGCCTGTACCAGATTTTCTGCTTCTTCGGCGTCGTCCGGATCGGCGATCGTGCCGGTCAGCAGAACGAAATTATTGGTCGTGCTGACCGCGATATTGGCGTCCGGCATTGCCAGATTGAGCATCTGGTCAATCGACGAGATTTCTGCGCCGACTGCGATTTCAGCCGAATAGACGACTTTTCCCGAGGCACTGGTTGCGTAAAAGCTGGTTTGTCCGCCTTTTTTACCGAAAATATAGACTTGACGCGGCGAACGGACCTGAACATCGGCGATGTTATTATCGGCAATGAAAATATCTTCAATTGAAGAGGGCAGGGTGATCAACTTGCCACGGCCCACCGCGATGGAAATGCGGCTATCCGGCTGCGATACCTTGACCGACTGGGCGTTCAGCGGTGTCGCGTTATTGACTGCCAGAGCCATCGCGAGAGCTGCAGCGACACCCACGGCCATTGCCTTTTTCACCGAACGGCTATGCTGTGCATATTCTACGGCCATTACTTGTCTCCAAACTCAATGTCATTGACCGTATTGCCACGTGCGACGCGGACTACCGGACCTTTGGGTTTTTCCTTTTCGGCCAGTGGCGGAGGTGAGCGCGTTTCAAATCGCGATACGTCTCCACCGGTCGAGAAAGTTGATTTTTTGCTGGTTGGACGAGCTGCCAGCGAACGGATCATGTCGGCTTCAACCACCGGATCATCTGTTTTCGGCAGCTTGATAGCACCAGAGGCAATGGCTTCTTCCAGTTCGGCGGCGCTGTCCGCCAGCGAACGGAGAGACAGGCTCAATGTGCCCAGAGTCTGGGCGACCGAGATCTGTTCGGCAATTTTTGGCGTGGCTTCCAGGGTTACCAGTTTTGCTTTCTGGGCGACCTGCTGGCCCTCTTCATTCCGTGTAGCTGTGACCCGGTTATCGGTGGCCAGAACCCGCAGGTTGCGGATAACGGTCTCTGAAACCTTGAGTTCGGGTCCTTCGCCCTGCACCGACTGGGTCAGCATCAGGTCGACCCGGTCACCGGGAAATATGAAACCCGCGACGCCAGTCAGGCCCGATACGGGGATCGTGACTGCGCGCATGCCGGGGCCGAGTGCAGCAGCGAGGAAACCGCGATCACCCGGCGCAACAAGCGATCCCTTGGTCATCGGCTGACCCGCGGTAATCGGATTGCGCACCACGGTGCCCACCAGCGTTTCAACGTCAGTGCCTTCCTTCATGAAATAAACGTCTTCGATCAGGTTTTTTGGCCAGGGCTGAAATCGGAAGCTGTCGGTCGTGATCAGCGTGCCAACCGGAAGGGCGCGGGTGGCGACGAGCACTTCCTCGCCAAGCACTTCGGTTTTCTTTGCCTCAGCCTGCGGCGCGGACGCACCATCAAACATGTTCTTGGCGAGCAATGCCGTGACTGCCGCCACGATCAGTGCTCCAACCAGCAAAATGATCTTCTTCTTGTCCATGACGTCTCACGCCTCCTGAATGCCCCCGCCCGAATGGTTCCATTGGCGGTCATTGCCTCTTTCGAGTAAAATGGTTAAAATATCGTTTGTGAACTTTGCCCCGTTATGCCCCAGATGGTCCAAATCCCCGAGAGGGCGATGGCAACACCATAGGGAACCTTTATTGCGCCTTCGGTCTTTTGGATTCTCTTGCTGATCATCATTAACAGCGTCAGCACGCCACCAGCGATGGACATGATCACCAGAAGCTCCAGAAAAGTCAGCCAATGCATCCATAAGGCAAGGGCTGTCAGTAGTTTGACGTCACCGCCGCCCATCGCGCCAATTGCGAACAAGCCGGCGAATATGGTAAATATGATGACAGCCAAACCAATTTGTCCGATCATGTCAGGCCAGAATGTTAGGCCACTGGCGATCCAGAAGACGGGTGCTCCCAAGGCAATGCCGAGATTGAGCCAGTTTGAAATATGGCGGCGCTTGAGGTCGGTAACGGCCGCTACTATCAGTGCAATTGCCAATCCGCCCCAGAGCAAGTAGATGAAGGTTTCGCTATCCATAGACAGATCGTCTAGCTAATTTGCCTTACCAAATAGTAACCACGATTCCCGGAGCGGTTTTATCTGCCGACACTGTGACAATGACAAAGCCTGATATGACAGACCTGCAAGACGGGCACTTTGATCGCCGGTCGGTTCCAGCAGGCGCAGTCGAAGGGACGTGGGTCGGACCGGATGGCTGGGAATTCAGGCAACTGGACTGGCGGCAGGACAATCCGAGAGGATCGCTTCTGTTCATGACCGGGCGTGCCGACTTTTATGAAAAATATCTGGAGACTTTCCACGATTTTTACCTGCGCGGCTGGAATGTGACCTCGGTCGACTGGCGGGGGCAAGGCGGGTCGGGGCGTTGCGGACCGCACCCGCACGTCGGTCATATTGATCATTTTGCAACCTGGGTGGGAGATCTGGAAGCGCTGTTTGATGATTGGCGTGCCAGTCATCCTGGACCGCATGTGGTGCTGGGCCATAGCATGGGCGGGCATCTGGTATTGCGGGCGCTGGCCGAGCAGCGCATTCATCCGGATGCGGTCATATTGAGTGCGCCGATGCTCGCTCCGGCAGGGGGCGGCATGCCCGAATGGACGGCGCAACTGGCCGCCAAGATGATGTGCATCATCGGTCGCGGCGAACGGCGTGCCTGGAAACCGATTGAAAATCCGCTGGAGCCCTATGTGCCCCGGCAGGCTTTGCTCACTCACGATACGGCCCGCTATTCGGACGAATTTTTCTGGTTCCGGGAACGACCCTTCGTTCGATTGGGGCCGGCGAGCTGGCGCTGGGTCGAACGCGCTTATTCCTCGACCCGAAAACTGCGGAACCGGAAAAGGCTGAAACAGATGAAAGTCCCAATATTGATACTGGCAACATCTGCAGACGAACTGGTAGATCATCCTACAATCGAGCGCGCGGTGCATCTGATCCCGAATGCCGAGATAAAGCTTTTCGGTGAGGAATGTGCGCATGAAATATTTCGCGAGGTTGATGACATACGCGATGTCGCGCTCGACGCCTGTTTCGATTTTCTTGACCGAGTTGCCCCTACAAAATGAAACAATTTGATATTGCCATAATCGGAGCCGGCATTGCCGGAGCCAGCATCGCCTCTGAAATTGGCACAGAACGTTCGATTCTGCTGCTCGAAGCCGAAGATTTCCCCGGCTATCATTCCACCGGACGCTCGGCTGCTTTCTGGACAGAAAGCTATGGTGGGCCCTTGGTGCAACCTCTGACAACCGCTTCGCGGGTGTTTCTGGAAAATCCTCCGGCGGAATTCTCGCCATCCGGTTTTCTTCGTCCGCGCGGTGCGATCAATATCGCCAGAGAGGATGAGCAGCATCTGGCAGATCAGTTTTTGGCCGATTTTGCCGACAATGGTCTGGCTATGGACCGCTGGTCACGGGAGCGCGCCGTGAGCCTAGTACCCGATTTGAAGTCTGAGTGGCAGCACGTGATCCATGAGCCGGATTGCCGGGACATCGACGTCGCCGCGCTTCATGCTGCTTACTTGCGAGATGCCAAACACAAAGCGGCGGAGTTGATATGTCGGTCATCGGTCACCCAGATACGGAAACATGACGATGGCTGGGAACTGACTGCAAAAGACGCAACCTATCGCGCAACCGTGCTGGTCAATGCGGCTGGTGCCTGGGCGGACAGCGTCGCCCGGCTGGCTGGCGCGAAACCAGTCGGCATCCAGCCGTTCATCCGCAACATGGTTCAGATCGAGACCGACCCGCCATCAACACAGGACATGCCACTGGTCGTCGGACTGGATGGCAGTTTCTATTTCAAGCCCGAAGCAGGCGGCTGCTATTGGCTTAGTCCACATGACGAAATTCCGTCCGAACCGGGGGATGTTGCACCCGACGAACTGAGCGTTGCGACGGCCATCGACCGGTTTGAAAAAGTGCTGGATGTTACCGTCAAGCGGGTGAGCCGGAAATGGGCAGGCCTGCGCAGCTTTGCGCCAGATCGCTTGCCGGTTATAGGCTTCGATTCCGCTGTCGATGATTTCTTCTGGTTCGCCGGCCAGGGTGGTTTCGGTATCCAGACGGCTCCGGCTGCGGCGAAACTGGCCCGGTCGGTTCTGCTGGGACAGGCACCGGACGAAAGCCTGAATGCCGTCGATGCCAGTCTCTACCAGGCGTCGCGCTTTTCCTAGGAAAGAATGTTTTACAACGTGATCGTTGCGTTGACAGTCTGATGGCCTATTATTTCATGCTCAATAGAAGGAGAGCATCGAGATGGCGCATAAATTTGAAATCTGGAAAGATAAAAAAGGCGAGTTTCGGGTTCGCTTCAAATATAACAGCGAAATCATTTTTGCGACCGAAGGCTATTCCAGCAAGGCCAGCGCGAAAAATGCAATCAGTTCGATCCAGAAAAACGGTCCGAAGGCCGAGATTGAAGACAATAGCTAGAATTCGTGACGATTGGCGGCGACGTTCATGGCAGCGTTGCTCGCCAACAGATCGGCACGTTCATTGTCGGCATCGCCGGCGTGGCCCTTGACCCACTGCCATTCGATCTGATGGGGTTCTACCGCCTTTAACAGTTCCTGCCAGAGATCGGCGTTTTTGACGGGCTTTCTGGCGGCGGTCCGCCAGCCATTTTTCTGCCAGCCAAAAATCCATTTGGTAATGCCGTCCTTCACGTAGGTACTGTCGATTGACAGTTTCACCCTGCATGGCCGCTTTAGCGCGTTGAGCGCCTCGATGGCCGCGCGTAATTCCATGCGGTTGTTGGTTGTGTTCGGCTCCCCGCCCGAAATTTCTTTTTCCTTGTCACCAAGGCGAATTAACGCGCCCCAGCCGCCCGGCCCGGGATTGCCCTTGCACGCGCCATCAGTGGCAATCTCTACGACTTGTGTTTCGGTCATGCTTTGAAAATATCCGGATGGGTTTGATAATATTGCAGTCGATGGAGAAATGCCTGTGGGTCCTTGCGGGTAACCAGTGCATCGGCCGGTGTATTGATCCAGTCATAGGCGCGGGTCAGCAAAAACCGCAAAGCTGCGCCACGCGCCAGCAAGGGCAGTGCCTGACGTTCACTATCGCTCAGCGGGAAGGTGGATGTATATCCGGTCATCAGCGCTTGCGATACGGGATCGTGGAAATCGGTTCCGTCTTCGGAAAAGCACCATGCTGCATGGGTCACCGCGAGATCGTAGGCGCGGATATCGGTGCAGGAAAAATAAAAATCAATCAGACCGGTGACCCGGTCACCAAGCATGAGAACATTGTCCGGGAAAAGATCGGCATGGATCGCAGACCGGGGGAGATCATGCGGCCAATGTTCATCGAGATGATCGAGTTCCCGCGCAATTGCCTGTGCCAGCCCCGGTTCAATTTTGTCGAGTTGCGCGGGGCCGCATTGTTCGGCCAGCGTCCGCCAGCCATCGTGATCCATGCTGTTGCGCCGTTCCGGGGTGAAGTTTGTCAACGCGCTGTGCATATTCCCCAAAGCCTCGCCGGTGGCCTGGGCCTGGGCAGCGGTCGGGTGGCTTACGGACACACCGGGAAGAAAGGTTATCAGGCAGGCGCTACGGTCACATAATTGCTGGATTTTCTTACCTTCGCGATCAGCGATCATCGGCGGCACCAGACAGCCATGCGCTGACAGATGATCGAGCATGGCGATGAAAAACGGGAGGTCGTCCGGGTCGACCCGCTTTTCATACAAGGTCAGGATATATTTGTCCTGCGTGGTTTCGAGCAGATAATTGCTGTTTTCCACGCCTTCGGCAATGCCTTTGGCGGACACCAAAGTGCCGACATCGAAGCGGGTGAGGAACTGGCCGATTTCCTCTGCGCTGACTTTCGTATAGACCGCCATTAGCTTGTTTCGAGACCACGTGGGAGCTTGAACGTCATGTTTTCGTCGGCGGTCTGGATATTCTTTTCCCGGATATCGAAATATTCCTCAAGCCGGTCTGTCACTTCACGCACCAGTATTTCCGGTGCTGATGCCCCCGCGGTCAGTCCCAATGTGCGGACCTCATCCATCCAGGCAGGATCAATTTCATCGGCCCTCTGGATTAGTTTGGCGGCCGCGCCACCGCGTTCGGCGACTTCCACCAGACGCAGGCTGTTCGAACTGTTTGGAGCGCCGATGACCAGAACGAGTTCGCAGGATTTGGCAATTTCCTTCACGGCATTCTGCCGGTTGGAGGTCGCGTAGCAAATGTCCTCGCCTTTCGGACCGATGATATTGGGGAAGCGGGTCTGTAGCGCCTCGACGATTGCGCGGGTGTCATCGACGGACAATGTCGTCTGGGTCAGGAAGGCAAGCGCATCCGGATCCTCGGGCTGCAGCGCTTCTACATCGGCCAGCGTTTCAACCAGTGTCATCCGGCCATCGGCAACCTGACCGAATGTGCCGATCACCTCGGGGTGATTGGCATGGCCGACAAAAACGATGTGGCGACCGGCCTGGGTCTGCCGTTCCGCCTGACGATGGACCTTGGACACAAGCGGACAGGTCGCATCGAGATATTCCAGCCCACGCTCTTCGGCTTTATGGGGCACCGCCTTGGGAACGCCATGCGCAGAAAACACCACCGGGACACCGTCGGGCACCTCGTCCAGTTCTTCGACAAATATTGCGCCGAGTTTCTTCAATTCATCCACGACATAGCGGTTGTGCACGATTTCATGCCGCACATAGACCGGCGCGCCATATTTTTTAATCGCCAGTTCGACGATTTTAATCGCCCGGTCCACGCCCGCACAAAAGCCGCGAGGCGCTGCCACAAGCAAGTCAATCTGCCGTTTTTGCTTATCCGAATGATTCATAATGAAGCCCTTAGGGAATAACTGCACCGGCGAAAAGCCCGTCTGTTCATCTTATGGACGGTTGCACCGGATTAAAGGCACAGATAAGGGTTGCGAGGTTTTTATCGATGCACATTGAAACCTATGTGTGTTGCCCGTGATTAAAGGCAAGGATTGAGAATGATGGCGAATGGCCGATTGAAAAAAATAGGTTTGGCGGCGGTCACGATTTTGGCTGTCAGCGGATGTGCAAAAGAAGGGGCGCTTGATGTCAGTTCGGGCGTCGGCGTTTCGGTTACTCGGTCGGGTTGCCCTCCGGT